>Ga0265593_1001032_pt1 | contig 13487 bp, 14 predicted proteins | sample saktaG_8_FD_190136 | JGI IMG/M metagenome (GOLD analysis project Ga0265593, IMG submission 190136) | Saline water microbial communities from Sakinaw Lake, British Columbia, Canada - sak_2011_5_24_36m | ecosystem: Environmental > Aquatic > Non-marine Saline and Alkaline > Saline ...
GAGCTAGAGGCCTTCTTAAAGGGAAGTGTTGCTGCAGCTCTGCATGGATATGACGAAGTTGTAGATGCAAAAGTAAAGAAGCATCCACGCGATGAAGAGTTAGTCAATTTCGTTTCCGTGGCCCGCTTAATTAAAGATAATTATGAAATTAATGAGATGCAAAAGGCTGTCGATGCAACACATCGCGGTTTCAGTGATGTGATCCGTGTTCTACCAGCGGCGGTCAATACTCCGCGTGGTGAACGCGTAATCGAATCAGCATTTTTCGGTCGTGCCCGCGTTGAAGGAAATGATTTGGGTTACAACACAATTGCCGCAAGTGGTTCACATGCTTGTATTTTGCACTGGACTCGCAATGATGGCGATGTAAAGAGTGGTGACTTGTTACTTCTTGATGCTGGTGTTGAAGTAGATTCCTATTACACGGCAGATATCACTCGGACATTACCTATCAATGGAAAGTTTTCACCTGCGCAACGTGCGCTTTATATGTTGGTGTATGAATCACAAAAAGCTGGCATCGAAGCGATAAAGGCTGGCGTTCCATTTTTAGAAATCAACCGTGCAAGTCACACGGTTTTGGCGCAGGGTTTAATTGATATGGGAATTATCACGATGAGCCTTGAGGAAGTTATGGATCCAGCAGTTGGACTTCATAAGCGCTGGACTCTTCACGGCGTAAGTCACATGCTAGGAATGGATGTGCATGATTGCGCACATGCACGGGCCGAGCAGTATCGCGATGGAGTTCTTGAAGCGGGAATGATCTTGACCGTCGAACCTGGCCTCTATATTCAATTAGATGACGAACTTTTCCCAGCTGAATATCGCGGAATTGGTATCCGTATTGAAGATGATGTTTTGGTTACTGAAACGGGATACATAAACTTAAGCGAAAACATCCCTCATCACCCAGATGAGATTGAAGCGTGGATGGCCTCTTTACGCTAAAGAAAGTCCGCACCAAGCGGCTAATAAGCCAAGACCTAAAGATGTGCTTAAGTTGATGGCTGCAGCTGTGTAACGTTTAAGTTCATAAGCTAGGAAGAAATCCAACATAAATGTTGACCATGTTGTAAACGCGCCGGCAAATCCAACAACAAAAAAGGCATGCGCATTAACTGAACTTTTCATAGTTAGACCAAAAATGAATGAACCAATGATGTTTACTGCAAAGATTCCAAATGGTTTGCTAGAGAACTTGCGAATATATTGATCTATGGCAAAGCGGGCCGGAGCACCTAAAGAAGCACCAAGGATTACAAGAAGTAGCTTCATGGCCGGACTCGGATAATTTTTCTAGCAATTGGTAAAACTACAATAATTATCAACATAGAAAACATCACGTTGTGAAATAGAAAAAGTTGCCCGCCCTCTTTTGGTTCCAAAGTAAGCCCAACAACGGCTGAAAAAGTTGTTAGCCCGGCACAAAAACCTGGAAGCAAGAAGTGGCGTAAATTTGCATTACCGCGGCGCTCCATAAGAACAATTAAAAATGTTGCAATTGCCACTCCGACTAAATTAGCCGTGAGTGTTGCATTACGCCCATCAGCCAAGATAAGAGTCAACCAATAGCGAATGAGTGAACCGGCTATGCCACCAAGTGAAACGAGAACTAGAGATTTCAGAGTGGCAAAGCTTTCTTGGTAACACCAGAAACCAAGCGAGTAACGATGCTAATTACAAGGGCTGCTAATACTGCAGACCAGAAATTAGTAACATCTAACTTGTCGCTCCATCGTGCAACTAGTTCAAGGATTGCAGCGTTCACAACGACCAAGAAAAGTCCAAGGGTAAGAATTACCGCAGGCAGTGTCAGAAGTTTAAGAAGGCTTCCAAGGGTTGCATTGAGCAAACCAAATAGAAGTGCGACCCACAGATATGTTGTGAAGCCACCTAGTACATCGATTCCAGGAATCAATGCTGTTGCTACCCAAAACGCCAATGCCAAAGCTGCCCAACTGCGAAGTAATTTCATGTGCTAATTAAATACCCTCACGCTTGCGAATCTTTGAACCTAACCAACGTGCTGGATCATATTTAATATCCACAACTCGTTCCTTCATAGGAATAATTGCGTTATCCGTGATGCGAATGTGTTCTGGACAGACTTCTGTACAGCATTTCGTGATGTTACACATTCCAAGACCATGCTCTTCTTGAGCTGTCTTTTTACGGTTTCGCAATGTATCCAGTGGGTGCATATCTAGCTCAGCGATACGGATGAAGAAGCGAGGTCCGGCAAAGGACTTCTTGTTCTCTTCATGATCACGGATTACGTGACATACGTTCTGGCACAAGAAACATTCGATGCACTTACGAAACTCTTGGCTTCGTTCAACATCGATTTGTTCCATACGTGCTTCTCCTGGCGCAAGATTTGCCGGTGGAGCGTATGCAGGAATTTCCATCGCCTTTTTGTAATTAAAAGATACGTCCGTGACCAGATCTTTAATTACTGGGAATGTACGAAGTGGTGTAACTGTGATTGTTTCGCCCTCAGGATATGAAGCAACCTGAGTCATGCATGCAAGACGAGGCTTTCCATTGATCTCCATAGAACAAGATCCACACTTACCGGCTTTACAGTTCCAGCGAACAGCTAAGTCGCCCATCTGTGTCGCTTGTACGCGGTGAATTACATCGAGAACAACTTCGCCCTCGTTAACATCTACTTGCACATCTTGTAGTGCGCCAGAATCTTTATCTCCACGCCAGATTCGAAGGTTGAGTTTGCGCGCCATTAGTTGGAACCGCCTTTCGAAATTTCTTCCGGTGTCATGTATTTCTCCAACTCATGTACATCAAAGAGGTCGAATAGTTCCTTAGGTAAGACTGGCAATGCTTGTTCGCGAACATGTACTTGTGTTCCATCAAATGATGAGATGTGATTGATTTGGCGCCACTTGTTATTCATTCCTGGGAAATCATCACGAGTATGACCGCCGCGAGACTCTTCGCGTTTGATTGCAGACTTTGCAGTGCTCTCAGCAACTAACAACATATTGTCTAGATCAAAAGCTAAGTGGAATCCTGGATTGAACTTGCGTCCACCACTGACGGAAACATTTGCGCTGCGCATTCGAATATCGGCAATCTTTTCAATTGCACTGCTTAATTCATCCCCTGTACGAATAATTCCAACCAAATTATGAGCAACTTCCTGGAGTTCTGCATGCAAGGTGTATGAGTTTTCGCCGCCTTGGCGATCAAATGGCGCCTGAATCTTGGCTGCTGCAGCGGTAATTGCCGCTTCGCTCACTGGATTCTTGCCACTGCTCTTCACATAGTCGGCTGCGGCAGCACCTGCACGGCGACCGAATACCAAAAGATCAGTTAAAGAGTTTCCACCCAAACGGTTTGAACCATGCATTCCACCAGCAACTTCACCAGCTGCATACAAACCGGGAACACCAACTGCTGCTGCAGTATCTGGTTCTACTTCAACTCCGCCCATGACGTAGTGACATGTTGGGCCAACTTCCATCGCTTCCTTCGTAATATCAACGCCAGCTAATTCATAGAACTGGTGCCACATAGATGGAAGTCGCTTTTTAATAACTTCGGCAGATAAACGCTTTGAAACATCGAGGAAAACTCCACCATGTTCGGTGCCGCGTCCTGCTTTTACTTCGCTGTTAATTGCGCGCGCAACTTCATCGCGAGGCAATAGCTCAGGTGGACGGCGGTTGTTATCTTGATCTGTGTACCAACGATCTGCTTCTTCAGCATTATCGGCATAGATACTCTTAAATACTTCTGGAATGTAATTAAACATAAAACGTTCACCAGCGGTATTTGTTAGAACTCCACCTTCGCCGCGAACTGATTCAGTAACCAAGATTCCGCGAACTGATGGAGGCCAGACCATTCCTGTTGGGTGGAACTGTAGGAACTCCATGTCGACAAGATTTGCTCCAGCTTTCAAAGCAAGCGCATGGCCATCGCCAGTGCCTTCCCATGAGTTGGAGGTAATTTTGAAAGTCTTACCAACGCCACCAGTTGCAATAACTACTGCAGGTGCTTCAAATAAAACTTCTTCTCCGCTTTCGCGCCAGTAACCATATGCACCAGATACTTTTCCATTTTCTTTCAAGATATCTGTGATTGTTAACTCTGCGAAAACCTTGATATGACTTTCCATATCACCGAAGTCGCGGCCATCTTGTTGTTGCAAAGCAACGATGCGTTGTTGCATCGTTCTAATTAACTCAAGTCCAGTGCGATCTCCAACGTGTGCAAGGCGTGGATATTCATGTCCACCAAAGTTACGTTGTGAAATCTTTCCCTCTTTAGTGCGATCAAAGAGTGCGCCCCAGACCTCTAGCTCCCAGATGCGATCTGGTGCTTCTTTGGCGTGTAATTCAGCCATTCGGTAGTGATTAAGGAATTTACCGCCGCGCATTGTGTCGCGAAAGTGCACCATCCAGTTGTCTTTGTCGTTGACGTTACCCATCGATGCAGCTGCGCCACCTTCGGCCATAACTGTGTGGGCCTTGCCAAATAATGACTTACAGATAATTGCTACACGCAGACCGGCTTCGCGCGCTTCAACAGCTGCGCGCAATCCTGCACCACCGGCTCCGATAACGAGGACGTCGTAATTATGGCGTTCAAGTGTCATAGTCGATTCCCCTTAGAAGAAGTAGAAGTTTGTCCAGGCGCCAGTTGAAACTTGGCGAACATAGATGTCGGCGAAGGCAACTGCTGCAAGTGAATACCAAGCAAATTGTTGATGCTTGTGATTAAGAATTGAAACCCATGTCCATAGTTTGTATCGAACAGGATGCTTAGAGAAATGCTTCAAACGCCCACCAAGTGTGTGGCGGCATGTATGGCATGACAATGAGTAGAACCACAACAGTGAGGAGCTAACTAGTAGCACTAATGAACCAACGCTCACGTGTCCCCACTGGCCTTGTTCATTTCTGAAAGAGATTATTGCGTCATACGTTAAGAAAACATTGAAAACTAATCCTGCGTAGAAGAACCAACGGTGCGCATTTTGCAAGATTAGTGGGGCGCGAGTTTCACCTGTGTATTTTTCATGTGGTTCAGCAACTGCACATGCTGGTGGTGATAACCAAAATGCACGGTAATACGCCTTGCGGTAGTAGTAACAAGTCATACGGAAACCAAGTGGGAAGATCAAAATAATTAGCGCAGGTGAAAGTGCAAAGTTAAATACGTTGGCACTTATTGGAGTGAAACCACCGATAGTTGAACCATCAACACATGCCTCTGATAAACATGGTGAATAGAAAGGAGAGATCAATGGTTCTGTAAAGTAATTTGCACCTTCGAAGGCTCGGAAAGATGAGTAGATAACGAAGGAGAAAAGAACGGAAAAAGTGATGAGTGGTTGCAACCACCATTTATCTGTACGAAGCGTGCGCTCTTTAATTTTTGCGCGCGTTGGTGAAAAAACACCCGACATGTACAACTCCCCTGGCTACGTGGAAATAACTAGGGGTAAGTGTCCTCTTGTGATTAAAAATCGGCTAGGTCCATAGGGGCTTTAGCGCTATGAACTCAACCACAAGCAATCAAAAATGGCGGAGGGCGTGGGATTTGAACCCACGAAACTTTCGTTTGCCGGTTTTCAAGACCGGTGCACTCGGCCGCTATGCGAGCCCTCCGTGGGAGAGATTACCTGAAGATGGGCCTAGTCGAAAATCGGCGAGAAATTAAGCGGGAAGTTCTAGCAACTTCTCAATAGTTATTGCCACGCCATCTTGATGATGAGATGGGGCTACATCTTTTGCATATTTAATACCGTCTGGGTGACCATCAGCCATTGCATAGGAGCGACCACACCAAGCCAGCATTGGAAAATCATTTGGGTTATCGCCAAATGAAACACAATCAGCGGCATCGATTCCTAAACGGCCGGCAACTCTTGCCAATGTAGTTCCCTTTGAAATTCCTAGAGCAGAGATCTCTAATAAAGATTCGCCGGCATTTGAATGTGTAACGGTTACTAACCCATCGAGCTCTTTAAGGGCAACTTCTAACATCTGATCAGATGTGAATTCTCCGCCGCTGCAGCGCGCCAACATTTTAAAAATTGGTCCTTTTGCAGCATCTTCGATTTTTTCAACACCGACATTATCTAAACCAATATCCCATCGTGGAATATATGACTTTTCGCGGTGGTAATAATCATGGGTTTCAATTGCAAAAGAAATTGGTGGCATCGCTGCGCGCATTCTGCGGGCAACTTCTAACTGATCATCTTTTGAAATCAACCACTCTTCAGTGACTTCACGGGCTTGCAAGTCATACAACATTGCGCCGTTGCCACATATCGCACCGCCGAAACCAAAAGCTTCACGAATCTCATTCATCCAGCGTGGTGGTCGGCCTGTAACGAAAAAAATTTCAATTCCAAGTGAATGTGCTTTGGTGAATGCTTCAACCGTTCGTTGAGTAATTGTTCCATCGTGATGAACAATTGTTCCATCTAAATCAGTTGCGATTAATTTGGGGCGTTTGCTCACACCAACTCAAATCGCTCTTTGCCAAGAAATGGTTGTAGCGCTTTAGGAATATTGACAGTTCCATCTGCATTTTGGTGGTTCTCTAAAATCGCAACAATCATGCGCGGAATCGCAACCAATGTTCCATTAAGTGTTGCAATGGCTTTTGTTCCGTCGGTATCCTTATAACGAATATTTAGGCGGCGGGCCTGAAACTCTGTGCAGTTAGAAGTACTTGTCACTTCGCGATAAGCGCTTTGAGTGGGAACCCAAGCTTCGCAGTCGAATTTACGGTTTGCGCTAGATCCAAGATCTCCTGAAGCCACATCGATTACTCGGTAAGGAATCTCCATCGCATTAAGGAAGTCTTTCTCCCATTGCAAAATGCGTGCATGCTCTTCTTTAGCTTGATCTGGATGGCAGAAAGAGAACATTTCGACTTTATCAAATTGGTGCACGCGGATAATTCCACGGGTGTCTTTTCCATATGTTCCAGCTTCGCGGCGAAAACATGATGAATAGCCGGCATAACGCATAGGAAGTTTGTCGCCTGGCAAGATTTCATCCATGTGCATTGCAGCTAAAGGGACTTCAGAAGTTCCAACTAAATAGACATCATCTTTTTCAATACGGTAAACATTCTCTGCTGCTTGGCCAAGGAATCCCGTGCCCTCCATTGCAGCTGGATTAACAAGTACGGGAGGAATAACTGGAACAAAGCCGGCTTTAACTGCCATAGAGATTGCATAGTTAACTAATGCAAATTCCAGCAGTGCACCTGATCCAGTTAAATAGTATGAACGGGAACCAGCAACTTTTGCACCGCGCTCGGTATCGATTGCACCAAGTAATTTTCCAAGTTCAACGTGATCTTTTGGTTCGAAATCAAATGTGCGTGGTGTGCCAACATGTTCGAGCACAACAAAATCTGCTTCGCTACCGATTGGTGCATCTGGGTCAAGCACGTTTGAAAGCTGCATAACTAACTGCTTTGTATGTTCTTCAGCTTCGGCACGCTTTGTATCTGCCTCTTTAACTGCAGTTGCAAGGGCTTTGGCGTTTTCTAGAAGTGCGGTTTTTTCATCGCCTTTAGCTGCGCCAACAGATTTGGAGAGAATATTTTGTTCTGCACGTAGTTTTTCAAACTTTTCAATCGCTTCACGGCGAATTTCATCTGAGGCAACGATTTGATCAACAACGCTTGCATCTTCACCGCGACCAGTTTGTGATGCTTTAACTAACTCTATGTTGTCGCGAATAAATCTAATGTCGATCATTTGCCGGCCTTTTCTCTTGGATATGAACCAAGGAAGCGAATATCTTGACAGATAGCTCGCAACGCTTCGATTGTCTCCTTTACTGGAGCATCGTTTACGTGGCCCTCGGCATCAATAATGAAATGGTAATGGCCAAGTTCTAGGCCTGTTGGACGTGATTGAATGAAAGTTAAGTTCACGTCGCGCTTAGCAAACTCAGTCAAGATATCGAGCAACGCACCCGCATGGTCGATGCCGATAAAGACCGCTAAAGATGTGCGATCAAAGCCGGTGGCTTTAGGTGATGTAGCTGGTTTAGAAACTAACACGAAGCGAGTGACTGCCCCGATGATGTCGCCAATATTGTCTGCAATAACTGTAAGTCCGTAGTGCGCTGCAGCTACAGGTGCTGCAATTGCTGCATCGAATTCACCGCGTCCAATAGCTTCGGCGGCCGCTGCAGTTGATGCAGTAGAAATTAGCTCGGCATCTGGATAGTTCTTGGCAATATAGGCACGGCATTGGGCTTCAGCATGTGGATGTGTTGCGATGCGACGAATATCTACGGTGTCGCGCTTTGTCATTAAAGCAAAAGAGACTGGCAATGTAACTTCACCAACAATAGAAAGTGGTGAGCCGGTTGCTAATTCATCAAGGGTGCGGGCAACAACACCTTCAACCGAGTTTTCTATTGGAACAAGAGCAAAGTGCGCTTTGCCTACACGGACTGCATCAAGTGCTGCAGTGACATTTGCATATGGAATGAGCGAATCATTGGACGAGGTGATCTTTTTAAGAGCAGCTTCGGTGAATGTTCCCTTTGGACCTAAATACGCGTATGTGCTCACTGACTAATGATACCCGAGCACCTTGCGGGCATATGACGGATTATTTGTAATTAGGACCTCAACACCGTTTTCTAAGCAGAAGCGCATATCGTCGCCATCATCAACAGTCCACACATATAGAGGCTTGCTCTGATGGCTCAACTCTGGATTTGAGCGTAGATACTCAACACTTGGTCCAAGAATCGCTGCCGAAGTGAATCGACGCATCATGTAATTGAATTTGTCTTCTAACAAAGCAACTGTCTTTTGAGTTGGCTTAATCTTTCGGATATTTTCAATGGCTAGCCATGAAAAAGACATCAGTACAACATCTGCAGTTAAATCTTCTTCATCAAGAAGTTCTAATACTTTCTTTTCTACCGCACTTCCCTGAGGAACTGGATGTTTTGTTTCAATCGCAAGTTCCTTTTTGTTATCTCGAGCAAGTTCTAATAAATCTTCCAACAAAATAGCTTGCGGATAGTGTTGTTTAATCTCTGGGTAGGTCATTTCAGCGATCCGCCCGGCATAACCGGCGGTGCGCTTCATGTCGGAGTCATGCCACAAAAGCATCTGGTTATCTTTTGTTAAGCGGACATCGCACTCCATGCCATCGGCGCCTTGATCGACCGCGGCTTTATAAGCATCCATAGTCATCTCGGGGAAATCGATGGAGGCTCCGCGGTGGGCATAAATTTTCATGATTAAAGATTAACAGGGGTTAGGCTTATGCCCATGAGCGCAATTTATTTCCAGAGTGAAGCGCGTTCAGCCGACGGTTTACACCGAAGTGGAAACGAAGATTCAGCATTTGTATCTGGTCGTCTCATCGCAGTTGCCGATGGAATGGGTGGGCATGCAGGTGGTGAGGTGGCATCGCGCATTGCAATACACGCGCTTCAAAAACTAAGCCCTGTTTTAACAAATACTGAGATTGATGCCGACTCTGTTGAGGATTTACTTCTTAACTCTCTTTTTACAATTGATAGTGAAATCGGAGAATACGCCGACGAAGCTACTGAACTTCGTGGAATGGGAACAACTCTGACGGCTTTGTTGGTGGTTAACGACAATGTTGCGCTTCTCCATGTTGGTGATTCGCGTTGCTACCGATTGCGTGGAAACTCTTTAGAGCAGTTAAGTAACGACCACACGGTTATTCAAGAACTTCTTGAGCAAGGTGCAATTTCACCATCAGAAGTTGCAGATCATCCGCAACGTTCAGTTTTAACTCAGGCGCTTATGGGGCAAGGAACAGTTGTTCCTGTCTTGCAAATCTATGAAGCGAAAGAGAAAGATCGTTTTCTGTTGTGCAGTGATGGTTTATCCAGTGTTTTAACTGAGAAAGAGATTAAAAACCTTTTAAAGAAATCAGATAAAGCAGATGCAGTTAAAGCCTTGATTGATGCCACATATATCAACGGTGCACCTGATAACGTCACCATTATTATTGCCGATATAACGGGTAATGAAATTACAGCTAATCAACTTTTAGGAGCGGCGCAGTGATTAATTCGCTCTTAGGTAATCGCTACAAACTTGGCGAAATGATTGGTACTGGTGGGATGGCCGATGTTTATATCGCCGAAGATACGCGCCTTGCACGCCAAGTTGCAGTAAAAGTACTGCGTAGTGATTTAGCACGTGACCCATCTTTCGTCGCGAGATTTAGAAAAGAAGCCTTGGCTGCGGCAGGTTTAAATCACCCTGGAATTGTTGCCGTTTATGACTCCGGCGAAGAACCTGCACCATACATAGTTATGGAGCTTGTCTCTGGCCATACGTTGCGCGACTTAATTCATAAAGGAGAACGCGTCCCGCTTAAGCGCGCACTTGAAATCGGTGAAGGAATTTTGGCTGCACTTGAATATTCACATGAGCGCGGAATTGTTCACCGCGATATCAAGCCAGCAAACATCATGATTACAGATCAAGGCGATGTGAAAGTGATGGACTTTGGAATCGCGCGTGCTTTAGCAGATCTTGGTGCAACGTTAACTAGCACATGGAACATTGTTGGAACTGCGCAGTATCTCTCTCCTGAACAGGCTTTGGGTGAAGTTGCTGATTTGCGAAGTGATATCTACTCCACTGGTTGCCTGCTTTATGAAGTACTAACTGGCAAGCCACCATTTACTGGAGATACTCCTGTCTCAATTGCCTACCAACATGTTTCAGGGGTTTTAGTTGCACCGAGTGCAATTCAGCCCGATCTTCCTGAAGGTGTTGATGTGATTCTTGCAGTTGCATTAGCTAAGAAACCTGAAGATCGTTATCAATCCGCTGGTTTAATGCTCCATGATTTATTTAAAGTTGGAACTGGCCAAGCGCTAACTACAACAATTCCGAAGATAAAGATTTCACGTCGCAAAGTTTTAATTGGAGCTCTCAGCACAGTGCTTGCAATTGGCGTTGTAAGCACCGGCCTGTTTATTGCTCGTCCTGCACCTGATGCAAATAATCTGCCGCAAATACCCAATGTTGTAGGCCTAACGCAGGCCGATGCAACTGCGATGTTAAAAGATTATGTTGTCACTGTTCAGCGTGCCCATGACGCGCGTATTCCATTAGATCGAGTTGCCAGTCAGATCCCACTAGCAACAACTCGCGCACAAAAAGGTTCTGGTGTTGTTTTAACTATCTCTGATGGTCCAGGAGATGCGATTATTCCTGCAGATTTAGTGGGCATGTCATTAATAGATGCCCGAGCAGCACTCTCTGCAGTTGGTTTAGTTGTTTCGCGCACCGAAGCACTTCCTTCTGATGAAGCGTTAGGAACTGTTTTAAAAGTTACACCCGATCCCGGTTCAACAATTACTGCGGGCAGCGGAGTTGTTTTACAGATCGCTAGTGGGCAGGTGGAAGTTCCATTACTTATTGGTGTCGATGCAATTCAAGCTAAGACAACATTGGTTCAAGCTGGCTTCTTAGTTAATGAAATCGATGCGTACGATGCAAATCAACCAGTTGGAATAGTTATTCGCCAAGCACCAGATGCAGGTACAACACAAACAATTGGTAAGTCAGTAACAATTACAATTAATAAAGCACCTTAAGAACTTACGCCAACAACTGGCGACAAACCAACTGCTTTAGCATTTGCATTTTTGTCACCACAGATTGTTAACCAGTTAGCTAGCATCTGATGACCATGTTCAGTTAATACTGACTCTGGATGAAACTGAACACCTTCAATTGGTAATGTGCGGTGTCGCATTGACATCACAATTCCAGATTCCGTTGTTCCGGTAATTTCTAAATCGGCGCCAACCGTGTCGCGCTCTACACAAAGGGAGTGATAGCGCGTTGCAGTAAATGGTGATGGTAAATCTGCAAATACTCCCTGTTGTTGGTGATGCACTAACGAAGTTTTTCCGTGGAGTAATTCAGGTGCGCGCGAAACCGTTGCGCCGAAGGCAACACCGATCGCTTGGTGTCCTAAACAAACACCGAAAAGTGGAATTTTCTTTTCGGCGCAAAACTTAATCATTGCGATACTGACGCCAGCCTTTTCGGGCACGCCAGGTCCTGGTGAGATCAGCACACCGTCGTAGTTAGCGGCATCCTGCGCAGCTACCGCATCGTTTCGGACCACGGTGCATTCGGCGCCTAGTTGCGCCAAGTACTGCACCAAGTTAAAGACGAAGGAGTCGTAGTTATCGACGACGAGGATCTTGGTGGCCATAGGAGCATTCTGGCTCATGGTGTATCTTTCGCGTATGCCTAAATCAAAGCTCCGCAAGAAAGTCGTTGAACAGCGCGCCCATAACCAGGAAGTTGTAGTTGAAACTCCTCATGCGCCTCTGGAGAGCCCAAAGTGGCTCGCCCCAACGATGGTCGCTGGCTTTTTGATCGGCCTCTTCTGGATTGTGACCTTCTATGTCACTCAAACTAAGTACCCGGTCCCAGGTATCGGCGCTTGGAACATGATTATCGGCTTTAGCTTTATCGGTGTGGGCTTTTCACTCGCTACTAGATGGCGTTAATACTCTCTTAATTACATCTGTGTAATTCAATCCACACTGTGGGTAAACCCTGTGGATAACTTCTTATCTCTTATTGAGGATGAATTGGGCTGAAATAAGTCCGCCTATTAATCCACCCAAGTGAGCTTTCCAATCGATGCCACCTAAGAGAAAACCAATTGCAAAGTTAATTCCGATAATCACATAGATCGAACGTGTATCTGCGCCGATTCTTTTTCCAACGATTGCAAGTGCGCCGAACAATCCAAAGATTGCTCCCGATGCTCCTACTGAATAACTTGAAGCCGAAGCAAAGTAGGCCGAAGTTAATGAACCAGTAAGTAATGAAAAGAAAAAGATAATCAGCATCTTGTTTTTTCCAAATGCTGCTTCAAGTGGATTACCTAGAACCATCAAGGCATACATGTTGAAACCTAAATGCATTAAACCGGCGTGAACGAGAGCGACTGTAAATAATCTGTACCACTCGTTAGTTGCTTTTAAATAATCAAGATTGGGTAGAACTAAATGGATTTCGATTGTTGGCACAATCATCTGCAGCAGGTATGCGCCGCAGATTAATGCGATTAAAGAATAAGTTGCAGAGCGCTTAAGCAACGGTGACGCTGTTGATTGTTATTGGCGTAGCTGGCTTATCTTGCGCACCAGTCTTTGCTTTAGCAATTGCATCAACTACAGCCTGGCTAGCAGAATCCTTTACTTCACCGAAGATTGAGTGCTTGCGGTTTAGCCATGTTGTTGGTGCAACTGTAATGAAGAACTGTGAACCATTTGTTCCTGGACCTGAGTTTGCCATTGCCAGGATGTAAGGGTGATCAAAAACTAACTCTCCGTGAAACTCATCTGCGAATCGGTAACCAGGTCCGCCAGTTCCTTGACCAAGTGGATCTCCACCTTGAATCATGAAACCGTCAATGACGCGGTGAAAGATTGTTCCGT
>Ga0265593_1001036_pt1 | contig 13472 bp, 14 predicted proteins | sample saktaG_8_FD_190136 | JGI IMG/M metagenome (GOLD analysis project Ga0265593, IMG submission 190136) | Saline water microbial communities from Sakinaw Lake, British Columbia, Canada - sak_2011_5_24_36m | ecosystem: Environmental > Aquatic > Non-marine Saline and Alkaline > Saline ...
ACGGGTCTCTGTCAACTTTTATTCAGCCACCATTCAACGCCCGTTTAGGTTCAGACCTTGAGCAGGCTGGCCGGGGTGACGGCGAGGGCGGAACTGAGTCGCACAAGCGTGTCGAGGGCAGGGGAGAAATGACCATTTTCTATGCGGTTAATGGTCTTGCGGTCGACTCCTGCCAATTCGGCAAGGCGAGCCTGGCTGAGGTCGTGTTTGGCTCGCAAGGTAAGTAGGCGGTCGGCAAGCTCAGTACGCATGTTCTGCACATCGCGCTTGAGTACCGACTCGCTTGGCTTGGAAACAGTCTTTGTCGCAGCTTTTGCTGATGATTTTGATGCAGTCTTCGTCATGCCAGACATAGTACTAAATAGTGAGTTGAATAGTTTTACTGCGAGCACAAGTCACATCAGAATCCGTTTTGACGACTACTCGTAGGCTGAAGGTATGCGCATAGGTGTATTGACTGGCGGCGGAGATTGTCCTGGTCTTAATGCAGTCATTCGTGCGATCGTGCGTAAAGCCACTTTGGATAGGTGCACCGAAGTTTTTGGTTTCTATGACGCTTGGGACGGCGTGATGGAGCAACGAGGAGTGGTGCTCGACGACGCAAGTGTGCGGGGAACACTACCGCGCGGCGGCACGATTCTTGGGACTCGGCGTGGTAGTCCACTTGAAACCAGCGATGGAGTAGATCGCGTTAAGCGTTCACTTGCAGATTTGGCTATTGACGCACTTGTAGTTATCGGAGGCAATGGCTCGCTCACTGTGGGATCAATATTGTCTGAGCAACATGGGCTGCCGATCGTTGGCGTGCCTAAGACAATCGATAACGACGTAGTCGGCACTGACACCACATTTGGTTTCAACACTGCGGTGCAAATTGCCACCGATGCAATTGATCGTTTGCACACAACGGCTGAGAGCCATGACCGTGTGATGGTGGTGGAAGTGATGGGTCGTGATGCGGGATGGATTGCACTGCATGCAGGTATCGCTGGCGGTGCTACGGCAATTCTTGTACCTGAAGTTCCTTTCGACATCAACAAGCTGTCGGATGTGGTTGCGCATCGTCATGATCGTGGCAGATACGCATCGATTGTCGTTGTTGCAGAAGGCGCTAAGCCACTAGTCGGTGTGGGGGACAACGCGTTGGTGTTGCCGGATCGACAACACGACTTGTATGGGCGTGAACGGCTCGGCGATATTGCGCATGTGATTGCGCCGGCGATTAGTGCGCGCACAGGATATGACTCGCGGGTTGTGCAACTTGGCTATGTGCAGCGGGGTGGCACTCCAACAAGTTATGACCGTGTGCTTGCAACACGTTTTGGTTTAGCAGCAGTTGATGCAGTGCGCGATAGATCTTTTGGTCAGATGGTGGTGTTGCGCAGTGATCGGATCGAGCGTGAATCGATGTCCGTTACGGCAGGAAAAATACGCACGATAGACCTTGCGTTATTTAAAGATGTTTCTCATTCGTTTTTTGGCTAGCGATTTTTGTTTTGCCAACGAGAAACTGCACTCAGTTTGGCGGACCAAATTGACGGTCGCCTGCATCGCCAAGACCGGGCACGATGAATGCGTGTTCGTTGAGTCGCTCATCGACTGATGCGGTCACGATGTGCAAATTCATTCCTGATTTTTCAAGATAGGCAATACCTTCGGGTGCGGCAAGTACGCAAGCGATGGTGAGAGGTTGCGGCGCTCCGCGAGCGGCAAGAATTTTGCAACCGTGTTCAAGTGATCCACCAGTTGCGAGCATTGGGTCGAGCACGATGCAGTGTCGACCGTCGAGACGTGCAGGAAGTTTTGCAACGTATTCACTTGGTTCGTGAGTGACTTCATCGCGTTGCACACCGACAACTGCAATGTCGGCATCTGGCAATAACTCCATCGCTGCTGGCAGCATGCCTAAACCTGCGCGAAGGATTGGAACGAGCACTGGTCGTTGAGCGATTTGGATTCCATCTGTTTCACATAGCGGGGTTGTGACTCGAACCTTTCGCGTTGGCACCGATCGTGTGGCTTCGGCGATCACGATGAGTGAAAGTCTGCGCATCTCTGCGCGGAAGACTTGGTTGGACGAATTTTGGTCGCGCAGGTTGGTGAGGGCTTCGGCTGCGATTGGGTGATCCACAATGGTGACGGTGACGGGCATACCTACCATCTTGGCTGATCGGTAGGGTTTTAACCAATGGACAAAAATGCGAACCCCAACGACCCAAGAAAATTAGGGCAAGTTGAGATTCGGATCGCCCATTCGCCTGCCGATTCGGCTTTGATTGCCGAGTTGTTTGATCGGGTGTGGGACGTGAAATCAATGGTTTCGCCTGAGATCATGACTGCAAGCCTGCACAACGGTGGCTACGGAAGTGTCGTATATATAGGTAGTGGTGATAGTCGCAGGGTGGTTGGGGCAGCCTTTGCTCTTGTGGGCAGGGCGTTACCGGGATTGATTGGACCAAACCTTCATTCGCATGCAACGGGAGTGTTGCCGGAATTTGTTGGCAAGGGCATTGGCGAGATGATCAAGAGGCATCAGTGGGACTGGGCAAAAGAAAATGGTTTTGACAGCATCACCTGGACCTTTGATCCACTTGTGCGACGTAACGCGCATTTCAACCTTGTCAAACTGGGTGTGCGAGTGCTTGGTTACCACCAAAACTTCTATGGAGAACTCGATGACGGCATCAATGCTGGCGAGCAGAGCGACCGGGTGCTGGTGCGATGGGACGTAGTAGGGGTTGATGCACCATTGGGAAAAAGTTTTGTTGAGCCAACCCCGAATTCGATTGTGATTGAAACACCTGCCGACATTGAACAACTACGCAAGACTGATCGGGTGCAGTCTGATGGTTGGAGGGCCCGGCAACGAGCAGCGTTTGAATCTGCACAACTTGCAGGATTGCGCGTATTGGGGCTGAGTAACGATTTTTCGTATGTACTAGAGGTACGAGATGAAACAAGTGAAACAGATGGGGCATTGTGACAATCGAACATATTGAGATCAGGCGTGCGCATATCAATCTCGTTTCGCCATTTCGCACTTCATTTGGGGTGGAAGTTGATCGTGACTTGTTGTATGTGCATGTTGTAGGCAGGGACGAAGAGGGGTGGGGCGAATGTGTAGCGATGGCAGCGCCGTTGTATTCGTCTGAATATGTTGATGGCTGCGATGAAGTGATTACGAGGTACTTGTTGCCAATGATTACTCCGACCATGACAGCTCAAGAGTTTGTATTGGCGGCCTCAAGTATCCGGGGCAATTTCATGGCCAAAGCCGCAGTAGAAACCGCTCTTCTTGATTATCAATTGCGCCGCGACAAGATGTCGCTTGCTACTTTTTTGGGAGCGACCCAAACACGTGTTGCATCTGGTGTTTCGGTGGGTATTCAGTCAACGACTGAAGAACTCTTGGAAACGGTGAGTGGGTATTTGGCACAAGGGTATGTGCGCATCAAACTCAAAATTGAGCCTGGCCTAGATATTGAGCGAGTGCGTGCCGTGCGCGAAGCATTCGGAGATGCGATGTTGTTGCAAGTGGATGCCAACTCGGCGTACACGATTGATGACGCGTCGCACCTCGCAAAGCTCGATGAATTCAATTTGTTGTTGATTGAGCAACCTTTACCTGAAGAAGATTTGATTGGTCATGTGGAACTGAGCAAAAAAGTAGGGACACCGATTTGTTTGGATGAGTCGATCACAACGTTTGATGTCGCTCGTGGCGCAATTGATATTGGCGCGTGTTCAATCATCAACATCAAGCCTGGGCGTGTTGGCGGATATTTGGAATCCAAAAAAATTCACGATTTGTGTGTGTCGCGTGGCGTACCCGTGTGGTGTGGGGGAATGCTGGAAACTGGCATCGGTCGCGCTGCAAACCTGGCACTCGCGGCATTGCCAGGCTTTACGTTGCCAGGTGACACGTCGGCTTCGTCGAGGTATTTCACTCAAGATGTGACCGAACCATTTGTGCTGCGCGACGGCTATATCGATGTGCCTAACACGGTTGGGATTGGCGTGCGGCCAATAGCCGACGTGCTCGATGCAATGTCGTCCAGTTCGACCAAGTTTGCAGTGGAAAATTAAATCTAATTAACTGCATTTCTGAAGGTGTGTCCGCACACATGGGGAAATCACAACACCTCGGATAAACAACAGGCAGAATTCTGCGCTGACTAACGTTGAGTCGAACGCGATTTCAAACGAATACGCGCTTCTCCTCGCATCATTGAAATCCCGGATCGTTGGCGCACAGCAAAACGCAACTTTGGCTGTTAACGCAGAAATGATCGCCCTGTATCTTCACATCGGAACAGAAATTCTTTTGCGACAAAAACAAAACGGATGGGGCTCCAAGGTGGTCGCACGACTCTCAGCAGACCTCCAAGCGATATTTCCTGGAATCAAGGGGTTTTCGACATCGAATCTCAAGTACATGAAGTCTTTTGCAGAAAAATGTCCAGATGGCCAAATTGGTCAGCAGGCTGCTGACCAATTGCCGTGGTTTCATATTGTTGTTCTCATCACAAAACTTCGTTCAACAGAAGATCGAGAGTGGTATGTGCGAGAGACACTTGCAAACGGTTGGTCACGAGCGATTCTTGAGGACAAGATTAAGACTGAATTTCGCAGCAGGGTTGGAACCGCTGTGAGCAATTTTGGGGAGGTTGCTGTGCGGGGTGGGCGGGTAATCAATGCAGAAATTTTGAAGGATCCCTATATGTTTGATTTTATTGGACTGGCAAATGGTGCGCACGAGCGTCAAATCGAAGATGGTTTGATTGGGCATCTCACGCAGTTTCTTCTCGAATTGGGAACAGGGTTCGCATTTGTGGGACAACAGTTCAAACTCATTATTGGTGGCGATGAATTTTTCATCGATCTGCTGCTGTATCACTATCGATTGAAATGTTTTGTTGTAGTCGAATTGAAGGCAGGGGAATTTAAACCCGAGCATGTTGGCCAATTGAATTTTTATCTCAACGCTGTGGATGCTCGATTGAGGGCTACTGATGACAACCCAACTATTGGCTTGTTGCTATGCAAGTCAAAGAACAAGCTCGTGGCTGAATATTCTATTTCTGGAATTCGGAGTCCAGTCGGAATTGCGGAGTACCAACTTGTACGCCAATTGCCCGAACGGTTTGGAGCACAGCTTCCAACAACTCATCAAATTGAGAGTGAGATGAGCGCGAAGCCATCGAAGTCGACGAAGTATCCAGTTGTGCGTTAAATTTTTCGCGTTAAATCTTTATTGGGTGATTTTTAGAATCACTGCAGCTTCGGGAAGTCCTTTTGACTTTCCAAATCGGGAAGTGAACCACAACATGATTGAAAATGCTTTATAAGTGAGTCCATATTTGCGAGCAATTGCATCACGCACTTGCTCTGCTCGTTCGTGCAATACAACAGACGCGGTGCAGTTGTAAATAGTTGCGCCAGACGTGGTTACACCCTTGACATCGCATGCTTGAATGGTGGCGCGAGAAGTGTGGGCGAGTCGTTTTGCTTTGCCCGACGTGCTCTCGATCGTGAAGCCGTAACCATCTTCAAAAGGTGCAATCCAAACCGGAGTAGCAATGGGCTGGCCAGATTTGCGGAACGAGACGAACGAAACGTATTTGGCGTTGTCGATCTCGAGATTGTGGGCTTGGGGCGTCATAACTATTTGTCGGGGAGGGGGGACTTGAACCCCCGGCCTCCTGGTCCCAAACCAGGCACGCTACCAACTGCGCCACTCCCCGGACTCGGGTAATCCTAGCGATGCGAACTAGTGATGCGACGCGAGCGAAGTCACAACTTGCAGTAATCGTGAAACATCGTCGCTGTTGACATATCTCGTGATTCCTGCACGCACAACGCCACCACTTTCAGTCAGTCCAAGCTGATCTACGGCTTCAACTGCGTACGAACTACCTGACCACACTGCGATGCGAGCATCGGCAAGTACTTGGGCAATATGGTCGGGATGGTGGTCGTCAATGGTGAAAGAGACAGTGGGAGTTCTTCCTTCGAGAGTGGGAATACCCCAGACCTTGACCTTTTCGATTGCGAGTAATCCAGAAAGTAGCGGCGCAAAAATGTCGTTCTCATACGTCATGATTTTTTGCATGTCTTCCTCGAGCAAGAAACGTGCAGCAGCCTCGACTGCTGCAATGCTTTCAAAGTTTGGAGTGCCAGTTTCAAACCTGCGGGGTCCAACGTTTTCGGCTGGACGAACTTTTGCGATAGGTAATGAATTGAGTAAGTCAGGATTGACGCAAAGTACTCCTGCATGGGGTCCGTACCACTTGTATGGGGATGTGGCCAACACATCACAGCCAAGTTGAGCAATATCGATTGGCTGGTGCACGGCCAGGTGTACGGCATCTACAAAAACTCGTGCACCCACGTCGTGCGCAGCATCGATGATCGGTTTGAGATGTGGTGCAGTACCGAGCAGGTTTGATGCACCAGTAATTGCAACCCACTTGGTGTTGGGTGTAATCATGTTGAGCATTGCTTCGGTGTCGAGCATGAATGTTGCGGTGCTAAATGGCGCGAGTACGTGTTCTGCTCCAGAGAGCTCACATGCAATGCGCCACGGCGAAACGTTGGCATCGTGGTCGAGTTTGGTTCCAACAACTCTGTCACCAGGTTTGAGAGTGCGAGCAACAGCGCGAGTAAAAGCCATCGTCATCGTTGTCATGTTGGCGCCGAGGCAAATACCTTCTGGGTCTGCGCCAAACAAGGTGCCCACAACTTGACGAGTGCGGTTCAGCAGGGCATCGCAGTCGTTGGCAGAAGAAAAGTATCCACCAGTGTTGGCGTTTGATCCACCAGAAGCGAAGTCGCTCATTGCACGAATCGCCGAGTCAACCATCTGCGTGCCTGCTGGCCCATCGAACCGAGCCCAGTCATTGCGTGCGCCAGGAAATCGGTTGCGAAGATCGTTCGGAGATGTCATAGCGCGAACGGTACTACGAGTTGCAAAACGCTGCGTTTTATGAAGCGCGCTTGGCGGCGCGCTCAAGACGGCGAGCAGTTTTGCCGACAGGTGCAATGCTGCGGTGGTCAAGATCGCCAATTTCGGTGCCGTTAGCAAAACGCACGCGATAGCGCAACCAATTGAATCCGTTGGCCAAAATGACCTTGCCCTCGCTGCCTACAGGGAGTCCATCGCGCTCGACCGTGAGCTGTACTTTGTCGCCGTTTTTAAGGTCGATCTGGCCGGCATGCGGCGTTGCAAGTGAATGTGGTTTCCATGAGGCTGTCACAACTGAAAAGGGTACACTTTGCGCTCTGTGAAAAGCATCATTGAGACCCTCGAGGGCAACAAAGTCAAACTGTCAGTGGAAATTGACGAGGTCGAATTCGATCGGAATATCGATAAGGCCTTCCGCAAAATCGCAAACGAAATCCGTATCCCTGGGTTTCGCCAAGGCAAGGCTCCGCGACAATTGTTGCAAGCCCAGATCGGGCTTGGCGCCGCGAGATCGCAAGCAATCCAAGATTCGATTCCTGAGTATTTGGCACTAGCCGTTCGCGAACATGATGTGGACCTCATTGCGACACCGCAGATTGAAGTGACCAAGGGCGAAGAGGATGGCATCTTGGGTTTTGATGCAACGTGCGAAGTGCGCCCGATTGTGACTGTGCCTGGTTACAACGGTTTGCGTATTGAGTTGCCGGCTCTGCTTGTAAAAGAAGAAGACGTTGACGATGCAATGAAGTCTGAGCGTTCACGACATGGCGTGTTGAAGGATGTTGATCGTGTGATTGCAAAAGGTGATCATGTGTCGCTCGACTTGAGCGGAACTCGCGAAGGCACTCCAGTGCCAGGACTCAACGTTGAAGACTGGGCATACGAAGTTGGCAAGGGATGGGTGTCTGCAAGCTTCGATGAAAAATTGACCGGCGAAAAGTTGGGTTCAACGATTACGTACTCTGAAGCACCAAATGGCACAACCGACATTGCTGAGATGACTGTCGTTGTAAAAAAAGTGCAAGAGATGGTGCTCGACGATTTGACTGATGAGTGGGTGGCCGAGCATGTTTCGGAATTTGAAACAGTTGATGCATGGAAAGCTTCATTGCGCAAGCGCCTCGAAGAAATCAAGCTCAATCAAACACGAAGTGTGTTTGTGGAGCGCACGACTGCTGCATTGGCTGATCTTGTGACAATTGAAATACCTGAAGCAATGGTTGCCAGCGATTTGCAGGCAAGAGTGCGCAACACGGTTGAGCAGTTTCAATCACAAGGTGTTTCGATCGACCAATGGTTGTCTGCAACTGGTCAAACGACAGAGAGCTTTATTGAAAATTTGCGCACCGAGTCGCAAAAAGCAGTCAAGGTAGATCTTGCATTGCGCGCAGTAGCGGTTGCTCAAGCGATCAGTGCTAGCGAAGATGACATCGAACAAGAAATTGAGCGCATTGCGATGCAAGTTGGCCGCAAGGTCAATCAAGTACGCAAGGCCTACCAAGAGAACGATGCACTAACCGAACTGGCTGCCCAAATTCACAAATCGCAAGCCGTTGATTGGTTGTTGCGCAATTCGACCCTGGTAGACCCAGAGGGCAATGCAATCAATGCTGATGACCTCTTTGGTGATGAGTCACAAGGGAATTCCACCGAATAAGCAAGCCTTGCAACTACTATTTAGTTTTAGTTCTATTTCTAGGATTTAGATAGTCGGCAGTGCAGTTGGCTACCGACTAGACACCTTGCAAGGAGACGGCGTTATGCGTGAAGAAAATGTGATGCGGAACTATTACGTTCCCAATGTCACCGAGCAGACCAGCCGTGGAGAGCGCACGTCCGACTTGTACAGCAGGTTGCTCAAAGAGAACATTATTTTTCTAGGCACTCCGATTGATGACACGATTGCCAATCTCATCTGCGCACAGTTGATTCACCTCGAGAGCGAAAACCCAGACAAAGACATCAACATCTACATCAATAGTCCTGGTGGCGATATCACGGCACTGTTTGCCATCTACGACACGATGCAATTCATCAAGAATGATATTGCAACCATTTGCCTTGGTCAGGCTGCATCGGCCGCTGCTGTGTTGCTTGCCGCTGGCACAAAAGGCAAGCGCCTGGCATTGCCACACTCACGAGTTTTGTTGCATCAGCCATATGGTCAGGTTGGCTACAGCCAAGTGACCGACCTCGAGTTGGCAGCACGCGAAATTTTGCGGATGCGCGAATTACTCGAAGGAATTTTGGCAGAGCACACCGGTCAGTCGGTCGAGCGCGTGCACAACGACACCGATCGCGATTTTGTTCTTGAAGCCCCTGAAGCACTTGAGTACGGAGTGATTGACGAGATCATTACCGCTCGCACGCATGCCGACCGCACGGGCCCGATTCGCTGAGCACCGGAAACTGACTCATGGCCAAATTTGGTGATACAGCCGAACTGATTAAGTGTGCTTTTTGCGGCAAGTCGCAAAAGCAAGTCAAAAAACTTATTGCTGGTCCTGGTGTGCACATCTGCGACGAGTGCATCGAGCTGTGCAACGAAATTGTTGATGAAGAGTTTGGTCAGGCTGCCGAAGTTGGTTTAGAAGAACTTCCAATTCCACGCGACATCCGCGCATTTTTGGATGAGTATGTCGTTGGTCAAGAACAAGCAAAGAAAGTTTTGGCCGTTGCGGTGTTCAATCACTACCGTCGCATTAAATATAAAAATTCGGGCAATGCTCGTCGCGACGAAGTCGAACTGCAAAAGAGCAACATCTTGCTGCTCGGACCAACTGGTTGCGGCAAGACACACATGGCTCAGACACTCGCCAGATTGCTCAATGTTCCATTTGCTATTGCCGACGCAACCGCACTGACCGAGGCTGGCTATGTAGGTGAAGACGTTGAGAACATTTTGCTCAAGTTGCTGCAGGCTGCCGATTTTGATGTGAAGCGTGCCGAGATGGGCATCGTATATATAGATGAAATTGACAAGGTCGCGCGCAAGAGCGAGAACCCTTCGATTACTCGCGATGTTTCGGGTGAGGGCGTTCAGCAAGCGTTACTCAAGATTCTTGAAGGCACGGTTGCTTCGGTGCCACCACAAGGTGGCCGCAAGCATCCACACCAAGAGTTCATTCAGATAGACACAACCAACGTGCTGTTTATTGTTGGCGGAGCGTTTGCTGGGCTCGACACAATCATTGAAAATCGAATCGGTCACAAGGGCGTCGGTTTTCATGCTGAAGTGCGCTCGAAAGCAGAGAAGGATCCCGGGCAGTTGTTTGCCCAGGTGCTGCCAGAAGACTTGCTGAAGTTTGGAATGATTCCAGAGTTCATTGGTCGATTGCCCATGGTTGGCGCAGTACACAGTCTGGACAAAGCAGCGTTAATCTCGATTTTGACTGAACCAAAAAACGCATTGCTTAAGCAGTATCAGAAGTTTTTTGAGTTTGAAGACATCGAACTTGAAGTAACCCCAGAAGCACTTGTAGCAATTGCCGAACAAGCGTTGCATCGAGGCACGGGTGCTCGCGGACTGCGCGCAATTTTGGAAGAAGTATTGCTCAACACGATGTACGAAATACCTGGTCGGACTGACGTTGCGCGTGTGGTGTTTGATGAAAAATCGATAACTACGAAGTCGAATCCTGAACTAGTGATGCGAAATACTCGCGTAACTCGTCAGCGCCGTGCCGCTTCCTAAGAACTAGCCTGCGCATCATGCAATACGGTGAGGCACTCAACTATTTAGACGAGCATGCCAGTTACGAAAAAACTGGTCGCGTCGAGTCTCCATCACTAGACAACATCAATACCTTTATGGATTTGATGGGTCAGCCGCACTTGAGTTACCCAGTCATCCATATCACCGGCACCAACGGCAAGGGTTCAACTACCCAGATCATTACGCAGCTGTTGATCGCCCATGGTCTGCAAGTTGGCACATACACGAGCCCGCATTTGGAAACATTGACTGAGCGAATTTCGCGCAACAACGAACCAATTAGCGAACAGGACTTTGCCGATTGCGTCGCCGCCATCGCCGACATTGAAGTGATAGGCGGCGTGCGTCCCTCATATTTTGAAGTCATGACCGCGGCAGCCTTTCGGTATTTTGCCGACACTGCAGTTGACGTGGCAGTAATTGAAGTAGGGATGCTCGGACGATGGGACGCAACCAACGTTGTCAATTCATCAGTTGCAGTGATTACCAACATTGCTTTAGATCACACAGAATTTGCTGGCCCACGACTTGAAGACATTGCATTTGAGAAAGTTGGCATTTCGAAACCTGGAAGTGTGCTCGTCGTGGGCGACACCAACGAAGAGCTACGGGAGATTTGGCATGCTGCTGAATCGGCTGCTCTCTTGCTTCGAGGCAACGACTTTGAAATATCTGAAAACGAATTGGCCGTTGGTGGACGCATGATCGATGTGCGAACCGAGCGTGCGGTATATAAAGACTTGCCGCTGCCGCTGCACGGACAACATCAAGGCGAAAATGCTTCGATTGCATTGACAGCGGTAGAGGAATTTTTTGGCAATGTACTGGACATTGAAGTGGTGCGTGAAGGTTTTGCGGCAGTGAGAATGCCTGGACGATTTGAAGTGCTCGGTCGTGCACCACTCGTAGTGATTGATGGTGCACATAACCCGGCAGGTGCCGACGTGTGTGCTCAGGTGTTTTTTGATGATTTTTCTCCAGAAGGAAAACGAATTTTGGTAGTTGGAGCACTTAAGGGTCGAGATCCACAAATGTTGCTTTCGGCATTGCGTGCAGATGAATTTGATGCTGTGATTTGCTGCACAGCGCCATCGCCGCGCGGACTTGGCGCGAATGATCTGGCAAGCGCTGCAAAGCAAATGGGATGCGAGCAAGTCGTGGTGTGCGAGACGGTTGAGGCAGCGTGCGATAAAGCATTGAACATTGCTCGCGAAGAAGATGCAGTGCTTGTGGCAGGAAGTTTGTATGTCGTAGGTAGTGCTCGGACCTACTTGCGCCGTAAACTGTAGGGATGAGCACTAAAACACTTGTCCTACTCAAGCCAGATGCAGTCGAGCGCGGTCTTGTCGGAAGCATTCTCTCAAGGTTTGAAACCAAAGGTTTGAAGATCGTGGCCATGGAATTGCGCACGTTGAATGCTGCAATTTTGGAGCGCCACTACGAGGAGCACAAGGGCAAGGGTTTTTACCCAGAGCTCGTGGCCTTCATGTCGCGAGGCCCAGTGGTGGCACTTGTTGTCGAAGGACCAGAAGATGCGTGGGAAGTGTTGCGCACAATGATGGGTGCAACGAATCCGAAGGCTGCAGCACCAGGCACGATCCGTGGCGATTACGGCACGATGTTTACTGAAAACCTGATTCATGGAAGTGACTCTGCAGCCTCTGCGGCACGCGAAATTGGGATCTTCTTTCCAAATTTGTAGAACCTGCTTGATCAATACGGTTAGGTAGGATTTGAGTATTAACCCCGCGCTCAGTCTTGATGCTGTCGCGCTAAGGAGACCAAAGCATGGCTGGTGGAGGCGCACTTTCGTTAGGACGTGACATCGCCATCGACTTGGGCACGGCCAACACACTTGTGTATGTCAAGGGCGAAGGTGTCGTGCTCAATGAGCCTTCGTCGGTTGCCGTAGACAGCCGAACAGGCGAACTCGTGGCTGTTGGTTTTGAGGCCAAGCGGATGTGGGGACGTGCTCCGCAAAATATTCGTTTGGTACGCCCGCTGCAAGACGGAGTGATTGCTGATTTTGATGTGTGCGAAAAGATGCTTCGTTATTTCATTCAACAAGTGCACACGAGCAGATGGAATAAGCCACGAATGATTATTTGTGTGCCTTCCGAAATTACTGGCGTCGAACGCCGCGCAGTGCAAGAGGCCGCAGAGTTTGCTGGTGCACGTCGACCGGTGTACATCATTGAAGAACCAATGGCTGCAGCAATTGGCGCCGGACTTCCAGTGCATCTTCCGAGCGCGAGTTTGATCGTGGACATCGGCGGTGGAACGACAGAAGTTGCAGTGATTTCGATGGGTGGCATTGTGACCGCGTATTCGGTGCGCGTTGCTGGCGACGAACTCAACCAAGCAATCGTCGACATGTTTAGAACCGAGTTTTCGTTGGATGTTGGTGAGAACACTGCCGAAGAAGTAAAACTGCAACTCGGTTCAGCGTGGCCATTGGCAGAAGAACTCACTGCCGATGTGGGTGGCAGAGACACATTGACTGGCTTGCCACGCACGCAAGTGGTGACAAGCGAAGACGTTCGTAGCGCTATTAATGATGGTGTGACCGCGATTGTTGATGCGATCAAGACAACGCTTGAGCGCACACCGCCAGAGTTGGCGGCCGACATCATCGGGCACGGACTGACGCTGTCGGGCGGTGGGGCATTGCTGACCGGGCTTGCCGAGCGCGTCACATACGACACGGGCATTCATGCGTTTTTGGCACCCGAGCCATTGTTTTCGGTGGTGCTGGGTTGCGGCATGACCCTTGACAACATCGAAGCCATGAAA
>Ga0265593_1001037_pt1 | contig 13468 bp, 12 predicted proteins | sample saktaG_8_FD_190136 | JGI IMG/M metagenome (GOLD analysis project Ga0265593, IMG submission 190136) | Saline water microbial communities from Sakinaw Lake, British Columbia, Canada - sak_2011_5_24_36m | ecosystem: Environmental > Aquatic > Non-marine Saline and Alkaline > Saline ...
TGGATTGAAGATGCCGGGGGCAATGTCCGCTACGAGAAACGCGAGGTCTTCGTGGAAGACCCGGATAAGGGTTGTATGAAGCACACTAATCGTCCTTCGCGCTCGAAGCCTTGGAACCCGAAAAACCGAAATTAAAACCTTGATGTAGATAATCAAATGAACATAAACATTCAAATAAAGCAACTGAAAAATACTCTGAGCCGGTTCTATGGTGAATGGGTAGTTGATACGACGAGTTGCGAGATGTTCCGTGATGATCCACCAGAAATTTATCAAGCATATCTCAGGGGAGAGAAAAAGGTTAGGCGTTTAGCAAGCCGAGCTGACAAGTCGCTCACCTGGCACTATAGCCAATATATCAACGCAGTACTGAACGAAGACCGCTACCCGTTAGACGAGTTCGCACTGTGCGCCCGGTACGCCAAGGCGGCGGTGCAGTTTGAATCGGCGTTTGCCGATGCGGGGCAAAATGGATCAATACTGCTACATCAGGCTGCGTTCAATTTTTCTCTAAACATCCTGAGCGGATGGCGCACCGATGCCAACACAGTTGGCCGACTATTAGTCAGTGGTCTTGACACTTCATTACTCGATCTAAAACATAACGACCGGCACGAAAAGGGTAAGTTATACCGGCACTTCTGGTTTCTGCTGCATCTATACTGTTCCGCCAAAGGATTGATCCTAGATACTTCCCTTTATTCCTACCCCGAAGACATGAGTCCCTATGACAAGGTGCTGGCCGACTGGCGCACCCCTGATGTCGATACCGTGCAGTCGTTCGTCACGGCGATGGCGGACTTTCATCTGCGCGAGGCCCGCGAGACCGCACACGACGAGGTTGCCGAATTCGATGATGAGGACTATATGCTCTTCCCCCACGAAATTCTAAGCTTCCTGCGGGTGCGCGAATGGCTAGGGCTGCCGAACCCCGGCACCTTCGACCATCCCTTGATGAACCAGCCGCTGGCCCGGTTGCCGCAGCCGGTGCCGCTGCCGCAGCCCGACACGCCGTTGCTGGATCAAGTCATCGGGAAATTCAAGCGGGAGTATCCGGGCAGCTTCGCTTGAGTTCCATCGTCCCCACGTTCTGTGTCAAAGCCATTAACTTAAGCCGTTCGTGGTGAGCCTGTCGAACCATGAGCGGCTTAAGCTCCAGTAAGTTGGATTTTTCCGTCCACCCTTCGACAGGCTGAGGGCGAACGGAAAAATCGTTAAGTTAATGGCTTTGACGCTCTGTGTGGGAATGCCTACTAGCCCGCGCAGGGTGCAATGGCGTACCCGCGTATTGCGCCGTGTGCGATGCGCCAGCCGTTCGGCGGAATACGGCGGCGTGCCGCCCATTCCGCCCTTATATCCATGCGGACTCCTTACCATTGTTCCCATGAAGATCGTGGGAGCAATTAAAAAGATGATAATATCTTTCGTCAAGCCATTTCTTCGCCGATAATGAGCCACTGGAATTTTTATTTTACCCCATTCCAAACCATGGAATCGCGGAAACCCAACCCACAAAAACCTGATGATTGTCCCCTTATCCCCCCGACTTGAAGGCACTTGCGCCGAACGCTTCCTTGCCCTTGCCAAAACCATTGCCCACGCCAAGCGGCGCAACACGGGCGATTTCCAAGCATTGCTAGACGAAGAAATACGCTGGATCAGAAGCCAAACCACACAGCAAGCCGCCGCTTACGAGGCCACGGTCAGAGTTTTGCTTGACTTGGCGCGGCTAGGTTGGCAAATCCAAGAACAGGGTTATGGCATAGAATTGGTTTCCGAAAGTTACCACGCTCACCGGAGTTTACCACCGGAACAAGTTCTTCTTGAAAAGAAAAAAACGATGGGGTACTTCGCACCCACGGTGCAGAATCAACTCGGCAGCCCTGCTGCGCGTGAATTTGTCCGACGCATGGAACAGCCTTATGCAAAAAGTGGTAAAAAACCCATTATGGCGTTAATTGCCGACGGAGCGGAGCTTCACGCTCGTTTACGTTCCTCTCGGAGTTTGGATGTAGACGACCCTTTCATTGATGCGGTAAATCCTTATCTACAACTCGCCACAGGTGACGAGGTAGACGAATATACAGGCCATTCACTGCGCGAAATATGGCGCTATTTCCGCTATACCTGGTCTATTCCCCAATTCTCCACACCCGGCCGGCAATTGCTTTACCTCGTCCGCGATGCGGCCCACCCCTGCCATGCGGTGATGGGCATTATCGGTCTCAATAACTGCGCGATGCAAGCCGCATAAATAAAAAAATGGATATTCTTGCCTATTGGCGGTTTGACAATTATTTACAAGACCTCGACAACGGGGCGGGATTTCATTTCAACTCTAAACAGTCGCGCCTACATACTGAGATTCACATAGGGGAAAGGCTTTGGCTGTTTACACGAATAGTCAATGCGGGACAAAATGAATATCGGCTACTTGCCCGCTTGAATGTGGCTGCAAAAACGATCAACGCTCCAGGATACAAATATGGCTCTTATCGAATATGGGGTGATACCAGATTATCCCGTTATTTCAAAGCGACTAATAATGCTAGGGAAGATTTGTTTGAACTGCTTCGCCTAATTGAATTTGACGGAATGAGTTTGCAAAATAAAGACCGCACAAGCATTGCACAAGCTTGCCAAACACTCCGCATACTTCGTCCATCGGCAAGCAAACTGCTAGAATCTTTTGCTGAGACATTGCAGGATGAACCTCGTGCAATGGCAGTACCCGATGAGGAAAAACTAGAGCAAGCTCTTTATTCATCAGAGTCAGGCCCATTACTAAAGATTCTGGAATCACCTACCATTGCTTATGCAAAAGAGCGAAAGCAACAACTTAGGCAATCGCAAGAACGTAACCGTCAACTGGTTAAAGAACTGCAAGAAACTTATTCAGGCCGTTGCCAAGTGACAGGCCACGATAGCCCAATATTATACGGAGTACCGACTGCCGAAGCCCACCATATCGTTTATCGTTCACGGGGCGGAGAGGATGTTTTAGAAAATATGGTATTGCTTTCTCCCAATCTGCATCGTGCCATACACTCGGCGGAAGCACATTTTGATTACAATGTCTTGTCTTTTGTGTTTCGTAACGGGCGAGTTGAGCCATTGGTTTTGAATAAGCATTTGCAAAGGATGTTCGGATAATTTTTTTCACTTGGAAGCATGGGTTACAATAATTTACTATAAAATCCTCGAAATTCAAAATAACTTGATAGGAAATTTGTATGGCTGAAAACATGTTTCATGACGAATGCAACCAGCACGTCTTTGGAGGAATATGGACCCACCAAAAACTCATTGTCTTAGAAAAATACCTTTGGGCCTTCACCACAGCACTTAAAAAGCAGCATTTTAAGCTGATTTATGTGGATGGCTTTGCGGGTACTGGACGATGTGACATAAAGGTCGATGGCGAAAGAAAAAGCATTGAGGGTTCTGCAAAAATTGCGCTTCGTACTAATCCCCCATTCGATCAGTACTTTTTCATTGAGCTATTTCCGAAAAAACGTAAGGCTCTGCAAGAATTGGCGCAGGAATATCCTGAAAAGGATATCAGAATAGTCGATGTCGATTGCAATATAGCATTGACAAAGCTGTGTAAAGGAGTCGATTGGGGAAAGTCTCGCGCTGTCTTGTTTCTTGATCCTTATGGACTCCATGTCGAATGGTCAACTCTAAAAGTGATAGCGGATACTCGATCTATTGACCTATGGTATTTGTTTCCTTATGCGGGTCTTTATCGACAAGCACCGAAGGATGCTGATGCCCTTGATTCTGACAAAGAAGCCGCAATTACGCGGATATTAGGCACGGAAGAATGGAGGCAGGAGTTTTATCGCCAGCCAAAACAACAGGATATTTTCGGCAAGGATGGCGAAGAGCGAGGGGCTTCCCATCAAGACATGCTTGATTATGTGACCAAACGACTCAACGAGATTTTCCCTGCTGTTCTTTCCCCGAAAGTGTTATACCAGTTGGGTGACGGTACTAATGCAAGCGGTGCGCCGCTATTTGCGCTTTATTTTGCGGCATCAAACCCTGAGCCAAAAGCTCAAGGTTTGGCGATTAAAATTGCGAAAGATGTACTCAAGGCGCTGTAGCTTCAACGAACTGAGGCCAAGCATCCCAAGTCCTGCCATCAAATAAGCGGCCATTGGCCTTCTTATTGCGCCGTACCCCGTCTGCCCCCCAAGTTCCCCACTGCTTGAAAAAGAAGCCGATGTCCGCTACATCTGCCTGCCGCCGAATGTTATCCACCCATTCTTCCTCCATGGGCCTCGCTTTAGGGCCAGATTCGCCGCCCACGATCACCCAGTGAATGCCGGTCAAGTCTAGCTTGCCTAGTTCTTGTAGCAAAGGCTCGATAGACAGAAAACGAACTGTGGCATTTACTTGCCTAAGAAATTCAATACGTGGAATTCCGTAAATTCGATCTTCGACGGACACGCCAAGCCAAACATTAGGCGGACAGATCCGATTGGCAAAATAGACAGGCAGACGTAAGGCCCGTTTGGTAAGCACTTGGTAAGTGTGCCGTGGGGTATCAGCTATAACTGCAAACACTTCGTCTAGGAACGTATCAGAAACATCCTCATGAAACAGATCGCTCATTGAGTTGACGAAATACAGAGTCGGGATACGACGCTGAAGTGGCTGTTTGAGTCGTTCAGGGTGTATGGTCAGTTGGAATTCGTTCTCATAACCCGGCGTTCCCATGGCATGAAGCCGCCGCGCCATGACCTCGGCGTAGCAATGTTTGCAGCCCGGTGAAATCTTGGTACAACCCGTCGATGGGTTCCAAGTCTGTTGTGTCCACTCGATACGAGATTTATTAGCCATTGGGTTTGGTCATTGTTGGGTGGCAGGGCAGATATAGATCGTAAGCACCCACGCCATGCACTCAAACAATAAGAGTTTACTTATAAAAATACAAGACTTAAAAATGAAATTCTCGTCTAGTTGATCTGTTCGTGCTGCATTGCTGCCGCATTTGGGCAAGCTGATTTACCATGCCCGCTCTTGGTTGGATGGCAGACCCCAAGTGCTGGAATCGGTGCGTCGATATTTGAGCTTGGCGGCGGAACTGTACCGCGAAGTTCAAGAAAACTATCGGGTCATGGTCTCGCATAGCTCCGCTTGGGCAGGAGCCGTGTTGGAACTGTTGCTTTCGCTGGACATCGTTCAGGTTCGCGTCCGTTTGCCGAACGGCAAGTTTGCCGCCAAAGCGGTATTGCTGCCTACCCATCCATTACACCTATGGCGAAACGAACGGCTGTCTACTTTATTGCGTGGACTTGCACAAAGCACCAGTTTAGGAGAGAACGACCGAAAATTATTGCGAAAGGAATTGGAACTAGTCAAGCTATTGAAAGACCCTCGCTATCGCGGTGGACAGAAACTGTCTGCTGTGGATGCATCCATTTATGCCACCAGCCAACATGCCGACCGCCTCCGTGCTGCGCTGAGTTTCGGTGACACCCGCAAGGGGAGGATGAGGTTCAGGAGCAAGTCGCTTCCGGGCGGCTTAGGCTGCACATCGAGGAAAGCTGCCTAACCAGTGAGCCAGAATTGCATGACATTGTTGAAATGATTCGCAAGCGCCCCTGTCATGTCGCGGCGATTTTCGACGAGTCAACCATTCGGCTACGTTCACGGGGGGCGCGTAAAAATCTGCCCATGAGTCCATTTTGTGTGCGCTATGAAATTCAGATAGATCAACATTTGGGGAATATCGAATTACGGCCGCAACCCGGCGAGTCGCCGTTCAGCGAGTTTTTGCTGCTGATGAACGAATTGGAAGGTCATCAGCGCGACGCGACTCCCCATGCTTATGCTGATGCTGAATCCTTGGCGAAAACCACTGATATTATACTCCGGGGTGAACGACCGGCAGCGAGTTGGCTGTTTCTTGCAGACCGGGCTTTGCCCCCGGAGGCTGGCATGGAATCAGTTCGCATCTGGGAACGGCGTTCAGGGATGCGCGATACCTTTCTTGCCACTCGCGACTTCAATGCCTTGGCGCGATTGATCCGGCCTGCGTTTGCCCGCTGCAATTTGACCGTGACCCCGGAACACATGACAAGGCTTCTTCACAAAGGGGCTAGGCTGTTGGGCAGCGGATTGCTTGAAATCATTAAAAAACAGGATGGATCGCCAGACGCAAAAAAAGTTATCGGCTTTGTCGGTTTGTTGTTGGCGGCATGGGATTTTCAACGCCGCTATCCCGGCGCATTAGTCATGTCGGTCGATCACCCCCTGGCCCGTCTTTGGCTGCGTACCGGCTCGCAGATTTCGGGCGAACGTTGCGACTTGTTGGTTTTGTGGCGCGACCCGGCAAACGGGGAATTTTCGATGATAGCCGCTGAAGTCAAAACCTCGGATGGCGACCATCTCAATAATGAATCGACCCGCCATGCCGAGGCGGTTACACAAATAGAGCATACTTTGGAAGCCTTGCAAGATGGGCTGGCAGCGGCCTCTTCGATGCAAAGTTCGCCCTTGTCCATCCCCCGTTGCGAAATGCTCAAGCATACGTTGGTTCGTGCCGCATTGGCTCGTTCGGGTGATGCGGCAATGGATAGAAACAACCGCAAGCGTTATGGGGCTTGGTTGGCGGCATTGTTTCCACAGGAAGACAAACCCACGCCAACGGTTCAATTGAGTGGTTGCGTGATTAGCGTGATGCTGCGTCGGGCGACGGCGGGCGGGGTGGAGGAAAAACTGGCTTCCGAACCTTGGCCATTATTGCATCGGACATTGGGCGAGCAGGATGTCGAAGAATTGCTGGCGTGGGAAGTCGATACAAAAACTGTCCCAATCCCCAGTGTTGCCGAGAATGAGGGAGATATTAAAAACGAAGTTATTCCGGTAAACCCTCCCGCGAAACCGGTTGCCCCAGTTGCCACCCAATCTTGGACACCCAAGCAACCCATACCGTCTGCCACTGGAACGACAAGCGGCGCAACCCCGGCAGCCCATCCAGCCCAATCAGACAAGCAATGGCCTCCCGCCGTCAATCAATTAGGGATGATTGGACAATACAGGGAAGTTGATTTATTGGTTAAACAAGCGGTGTTTGCAAAAACCATGGGCCAGCGTTTTTCCGACAAGCTGTTAGTTGGCCCTGCCGGGGTAGGCAAAAGCACCTTGGCCCGGAAGATTGGCGAATTACTGCTGAATCGTGAGCCAGTGTTTTGCAATGGCGCGGATTTGCGCAAGCCCGCCGACTTATTGGAACGCTTGCGCCGGGAAGGTTTGGTGCCTGACGATTCCACTGGAGGCACATTGGCAATTGCGCCTAGTTTGGTCTTTATTGATGAGGTGCATGGCATCGGCATCTTGGCGGCAACCACCTTGCTAAGCGCGATGGACGACCGGCGGACGACCACAATAGACGGCAGACTGTATGACTTCAACCCAGTGATTTTCCTGCTGGCAACCACTGACCAAGGCAAACTGTCCGAAGCCTTTCAAAGTCGCCCGGATAAGACATCGTTGCGGCCTTACGCCTTGCATGAGTTGGCCGGGATTGTCTGGCTGCATGGCAAGGAGTGCTTGGATGGCAGCGAGTTGCCCAAGGAATCCTGCTATGAAATTGCCGCGAGGACTCGTTGCAGCCCTCGGCGCAGCGTTAGGGATTTGAGCGAAATATTGCGCCCGCATTTTTTCCATCTAGCCACGGAAACACAAAGCGAAGTCCCGACTTTGCGCCAAGTGGCGGAGTTGATGACCCGCGACAACATCGCGGCATTTTACCAAGGGCAGGGAATAGACGGCAACGGCTTGGATGATCTGGCGTGGCGCTATCTGAACTATCTGAAACTCCACATCACAGCATCAGAAGTAACACTGATGCAAGGCTTAGGTCTGGCGGACAGAAGGGATTTCAACGAGGCCACCGAATACCTAGCGCGGCTTGGCTTGATCGAAACCTCGTCCGGCGGCCGCCGGTTGACAAGGGACGGGACGAAATACCTTAATTCAAACCCGCCCCCGGATTTGCGCGATAGGATTTCCAGGGCGATGTGAACCATGGCTAACCCGCTCGGTGCGCGCAAAAGCGGCAGCTTCAAGGCCGTCTCCACCGCGCCCTCGATCAACAAGACGCCAGTGGGCGCGGCGACGCCGCCACTGCCCTATCCCGTCAGCCAAGACTTAAGCGCCAGCACCGGCACCGTCAACAGCGTCCGCTTCAACGGCGAACCTGCCTATGTGCTGGACCAGACCACCCAGCCCCGCTGCACCGGCGACGAGGCCGGGAGCGCCGGAGGAGTCAAAAGCGGCACCGTCAACGGCGAAGTCAAGCCGGCCGGCGCGTCCTCCTCGGTCCATGTGGGCGGCAGGCGCGTCGTCCGCGAGGGCGACCCCTGCACCCTGAACAACGGCAACTGCCCCGGCATCTACCTCACCACGCCCGCGCCCGACACCACGGAAAAACCGACCCCCGAGACCGTCAACCCGCCGGTCCGACTGGAGACCGAGGCGGAAAAAAGTTATTATCAGCAAGCCAGGGAAGCCCTCGCGAAGGCCAGGGAAGCCGCCAAACCGGGCGCGGAATACTACCAGAAAAACATCGCCGGGCCGCTGCACGACTTCGCCGGCGACGCGATGGACAAGGGCATGAAGGCCACCGCCTTAGGCGAAGGCACCATGCTGGCCGGGGGCGCGGTGGCGGCGACCGGCGTGGGCGCGCCCGTGGCCGCCGGGATGGAAGTGATTGGCGGGGCCGCCACCGCCGTCGGAGCGGGCGTGACCACCGTCGGCGGCGTCACCGAGACCGGTGCCACCGTCCTCGATGCTGCGGCGGACTTCGTCCTGACCGGCGAACTGCCCGACATGACGGCGCTCGCGCTGGCCTTCGCCGAGAACATGCTGGCGAAGAAGATCAACAAGCTGAAAGGAATGGTGCCGGGGAAGAAGGGCACGGTCAAAAAGGACATCCACCACGGCGACACCCAACCGCAGACGGAAACGGGTGCGGGCGGTGGCAAGAAAGGCAAGGACGGGTTTAAGGTCTTGGGCAGCAAAACCCGCGAGAAGGGCAAGTGCGGCGAATGGCTGGCGGGTACGGACATGGCCGAACAAGGCTTCGACGAGGTCGTGGCCGTGCAAAACAACTCGGGCCACGGGGTCGATTTGATTGGGCGCAACAGCACCACGGGCGAGGTCAAGGTCTGGGAAGTCAAGACCACCGATGGCAACTCTGCGCCGTCGTTGAGTCGGGACCAATCGAAGTTGGGGGGTGAGAAGTTTACGCAAAACCGACTTCAAAGAGCGGTCGAGGGCCAAGGTAACTATGGAAAAGTGCCGGAGGCGAGGAAGAACGCTAAAAAAGTGAAAAAATGGCTCGAACAGGCAAACAAGCGAAATGCCAATACCACCTACGAAAAATATGAAGTTTTCGTAGACGATCTGGATAAAGGTTGCTTTAAACATCCAAATCGGCCTTCACGCTCAAGGCCATGGGTTCCTAAAGTACCGAAAGCGAAACTTTGATGGAGACAATGCTATGTACACGAATATGAATAAGCAAGTAACGCAATTATTGAAAAAGTTGTGCCGGTTCTATGCCGAGTGGGTTGTTGACGATACGAATCGTGAAATGTTTTGGGAAGAACCCCAAGCCGATTTTGGCGATTACATCACCACAGGGGACCAGTGGGAACTGCTTGGATCAAATGCTGACATGCTACTAACCTGGCACTTCAACCGATATATCAATGCAGTATTGAACGAAGACCGCTACCCTTTGGACGAGTTCGCACTGTGCGCCCGGTACGCCAAGGCGGCGGTGCAGTTTGAAGCGGCGTTTGCCGATGCAGGTAAAAAAGGCTCGGTATTGCTCGACCAAGCCGTCTTCAACTTCTCGTTAAACATCCTGAGCGGATGGCGCACCGACGCCAACACTATTGGTCATTTGTTGGTAAAAGGGCTGGATACTTCGTTGCTGGATTTGCGGCATAATGAAGAACACGAAGCCGGTTCCCTATACCGGCACTTCTGGTTTCTGCTGCATCTATACTGTTCCGCCAAAGGATTGATCCTAGATACTTCCCTTTATTCCTATCCCGAAGACATGAGTCCCTATGACAAGGTGCTGGCCGACTGGCGCACCCCTGATGTCGATACCGTGCAGTCGTTCGTCACGGCAATGGCGGACTTTCATCTGCGCGAGGCCCGCGAGACCGAACACGACGAGATCGCCGAATTCGACGATTATGGTTATATGCTTTTCCCCCACGAAATTCTAAGCTACCTGCGGGTGCGCGAATGGCTAGGGCTGCCGAACCCCGGCACCTTCGACCATCCCTTGATGAACCAGCCGCTGGCCCGGTTGCCGCAGCCGGTGCCGCTGCCGCAGCCCGACACGCCGCTGTTGGACCAAGTCATCGGGAAATTCAAGCGGGAGTATCCGGGCAGCTTCGCTTGATTGACATCGCCACCACGTCCTTTGTGGGGATGCCTCCTAGCTCGCGTAGGGCGCAATGGCATACGCGCGTATTGCGCCGTATGCGATGCACCAGCCATTCGGCGGAATACGGTGGAGTACCGCCTATTCCGCCCGGCACTGACGGACGGCTTGAGCTTGCGTTTCGTCGTTGATGGCATCGCTAATTCGCGTTAGCGTGTTTACCAACTGCCAATATAAGCCACACTGATACCAAATGATAATACTTCGTATGCGCCGAACGAGTACACCAATAAAGGGCTAAATTGAAAGTTTTTATTATAAACATATGTCAAGCTAGTAGACAATGAATAGGTTCGTTCATATTTGACAAGATCATCTGAATTATGTCCATCGTAAACGGTAAAGTAGATTGATCCTAGATAACGATCACCCACCGGTTTATTTGCGCCAACAAAATAAGAATAGTCATATTCTGGAGGCTCACCGTTTTTCCTATCGCCCAATCTAAAAGACTTCCCAAGTGAACCTCCCAGAAGATACTGTGCAGAATTTGTCGTAGTATATCCAATGAAATTTATCTGTCCTCCCAATAAGCTATTATTTTCCGAATAATAACCCAGTAGACCAGCAATGGCATGGAACTTTCCAGAGTCATCAAGTTGCATTCGTTTGTTGAAGTACAGATTGTATTTTCTGTCAGATATTTGCGAGCCGTCTAAATATTGAATACTTGACCCTATTTCAAAATCGTTGGTGATACCATACCGCATATTTACGGCATGCATGAACTCATGCGAATTTGCTTGTGCTGAATCAACATGATTGCCTATAGAAGCCAAAAAGTCATAACTGGAAATAATCTGATTTTCTTTGCTCAACGTTACTAAAGTAATGGCGTTTGATTGCTCGACTGTAAAATGTTCAAAATACAATACTTTCTTGTCTGTCGATAAATAAAGTATCGAGTTTTTAGGGCGATTGGAAGAAGGGTTGATAGCCATGACATACCATGCAGGATAAATTTGGTTGAGGCTTTCTTTGGCAAGTTCTTCGTAGGGCATGCGGATATTCCCACGAACAGAATCCGCCATATATGCATTGCCATCAATCACTCCCTTTAACACAACAAAATGAGGGAATTCGCTATTTAACCCGGTTAGGATAACGACTGGCTGCTTAATTTTTGGCAATTCGCTTTTAGCTATTTTTCGCCATTCGGCATAATGGCCTAATTTGTCCGAGGCTTTTTTCAATTCCACCAGAGTATAGCCTTGCTCTTCGCCTTTTGTTTGCGGTGAAACGGCTTGTATGGCATGAATCACATCCATTTCAGAGATGTTGCTATCGTCTGTCGTTCCGCTAACCAGCATGGACAAAGCCGCTGCACCGCAAGATGTGTCCCGCGATTGTTTAATGACACCTTTGAACAGTAAATCGCTATCAATGTCCTGTGAATAGGCATGATAAGGTATTAAGGCTGAACAAAATTGTAAGACTATCAGATATCCTCGAAGCTGCATTATTTGCGTCTCTGAAAAAAAGCCCACAAGATTGCTCTTGCGGGCTTTAAGTGTCCCATCTCAGCGTTGTAAATTACCGCGCTTTCGGAACGCTCCATTTTCCATTTTGGATTTTGTTGGCAATCTTACCGGCTATGCCAAATCCCAACACCCCGGCCACCACAGCAACAACAAGCAATGGTCCAAATTTGCCAGACACTTCTTTAAGTTCTTCATCCCCCACATTCGCGGTTTGAACGCCATCAAAAGCCGACAAGTGATTTGGCGCTTGGTTGTCAAGTGCGGCAACGGATGAGGCAGCGGTATCGGTGGCAAAAGCCGTTGATGTGCTTAGCATCGCGACAATCAACACAGCAGAAACAGTCTTTAACATGCTAAAATCCTCATCAGGTTAGGGTTTGAGATATGCCCTGTTTTCGGATTTGGGGTTGCCCCTTCGGTTCAATCAAGGCAATTTCATTTTACACTGCATACAATGTATGTCCACCCATTTAAAGTGGTTATTTTAACCAGTAGGACTGTGTGATGTTCCCTGTACACGAGAAAATTCGTCTAGTGACATTGGCCAAAGGTTGGACTCAAGAGGTTATGGCCGAAAAATTGGAAATGTCGATCAATGGCTATGGCAATATCGAACGCGGCAACTGCGACATCACCCTGTCAAAGCTGGAACAAATTGCCAATTTATTTGGAGTGGATTTGCTCGAACTGCTTGATGCCAATGATAGAAATGTATTCAATTTCATGGGGACAAATAATACAAATACACAAAACAACCAAAAATTTTGCACCGTTAATTCGTTATCGCTTGAGCAAGCCGAGCATCAATTAGAGATTGAAAAGCTGCAAAATATCATCGAGTTAAATCAAAAGGAAATTGTATTGAAAGACCAACAAATTCGCCAATTGACAGACATTTTCGACATGCTTAAAAAGTAGGCATACTACAGTGCATCCTGCTATTGCAAGATGCGGCTAATGCAGAGAACCGCACGAATTATGGTTCGGCTTGATCGTCACTACAAATAACACAGTTAATCATGCAAGGGGCAGGATATGGCGTTGAATATCATTGCGTCCCGGATTGCGCCAGGGCGCAATAGCGAACTCGCGTATTGCGCCGAATGGCACAATCCAACCCCATGCCCTCTATCGACTCATCCGGCAGGGTGATGATTACCGGCAAAGAAATCCATATCAACTGAGCCACTCATGGACTTCGTCAACCACACGCCTTTTCCAGCCATGGCCTTCCAAGGTATTGACCCGCACGGCCAGCGCTTCCATGTCGTCGCAGTGCGGCAGACGCTGACCTGGAACCGGAACGCACCGGCAAGGCTTTACTATGCGGCACAACCGGCCCCGCTGTGCGTGGCGGACGATTTTTTCGGCGCGGCGAACCAAAGCAGCCTCAGGCAAGAGTCCGACTTGTGCCAATACAAGCCGCGTTGCGATGTCATCGTCAACGCCGTGGCCCATGCGCCGCAAAACCGACCCGTGCCGCGCTTCGATGTACGCTTAGCGGTCG
>Ga0265593_1001039_pt1 | contig 13464 bp, 9 predicted proteins | sample saktaG_8_FD_190136 | JGI IMG/M metagenome (GOLD analysis project Ga0265593, IMG submission 190136) | Saline water microbial communities from Sakinaw Lake, British Columbia, Canada - sak_2011_5_24_36m | ecosystem: Environmental > Aquatic > Non-marine Saline and Alkaline > Saline ...
GAAAACCAAGCCCTTTGCCAGCAAACAAAGAGCGGAGCGGTTTTATAGCTTCGCATTGGTAGATACACCCGCTCATAACACTATTATGGGATGCAGTTAACGAAAGTTAAGAAAAAAGTATCGGAATTAAAATGGTCAGTTTTACACTTGAATACTGGTTAGATAACGATTGGTATGTTGGAAAATTACGCGAGTTGCCAAATTGTTTTAGTCAGGGAGAATCGTTACAAGAGCTGGAAGAAAATATAAAAGACGTTTATTCGATGCTGCTCGAAGATGAAATGCCTTTGCCAGCAAATGCAAAAACTAAAATGTTACAGCTTGCCGCATGAAACGAAGTGATTTAATTCGATTACTTGCTGCGAAAGGTTGCGTCATAGTATCCAAAACGCTGATATTTTCTAATATTTGTTAATAATCTTAATGCGTTGTTTTCAGTGAAAATCCAGTATAAAATGCACTTGCTGGCACTGTTCCTTCTGGCGAAAACCAAGCCCTTTGCCAGCAAACAAAGAGCGGAGCGGTTTTATAGCTTCGCATTGGTAGATACACCCGCTCATAACACTATTATGGGATGCAGTTAACGAAAGTTAAGAAAAAAGTATCGGTTGCAGCTTGCATCGTCATGGTGGAAGGCATGATATTTTCGTCAGTTTAGATGGCAGAAAAGCACCAATTCCACGACACACTGAAATTCAAGAATCGTTGGTTAAAATGATAATGAAACAACTCGGTGTTTGAAGTCTTGAGAAAAAGCCCTGCCGCTGCGAAGTGGTGGGGCTTTTTGTTGTGGGGAATTCAACAAGTAAATCCGATACTTTTTTCTTAACTTTCGTTAACTGCATCCCATAATAGTGTTATGAGCGGGTGTATCTACCAATGCGAAGCTATAAAACCGCTCCGCTCTTTGTTTGCTGGCAAAGGGCTTGGTTTTCGCCAGAAGGAACAGTGCCAGCAAGTGCATTTTATACTGGATTTTCACTGAAAACAACGCATTAAGATTATTAACAAATATTAGAAAATATCAGCGTTTTGGATACTATGACGCAACCCCTTTTTGAAGGGGGCAGCCTGAAAGGCTGGGGGATTTGCTTGAATGTTGGAGATGAAAAAAATGTTGGCATATTCAAGAACGGCGAAGCCATTAGCGCGAGAATTGCGAAAAAACCAAACGGGAGCGGAGAAATTATTGTGGTCGCGGATTCGTGGCAAACAAATTTTAGGCGTGACATTTAATCGACAAAAACCGATAGCGGGTTACATTGTGGATTTTTACAGTTTTGCGGCGAAGTTGGTGATTGAGTTGGATGGTTCGCAGCATTATGAGCCTGATGCGGTGGCAGATGATTTTGAGCGGACGAAAGTGTTGGAATCCTTGGGTTTGAAGGTAATTCGGTTTGATAATTCGCAAGTTTTTAAAGAATTGGAAAGTGTTTTGTCTGTGGTTTATGCTGAAGTTGGAGAGAGGCTTGCTGTTTGATGAGATTAGAGCAAATCCCCCTGCGGCTATCGCCGCCTCCCCCTTCAAAAAGGGGGAAAACCATTAAAATCAAAAGCCAAAGCCGTTGCTTTTTACTGGTTTCGCCCCCTTTTTGAAGGGGGCAGCCTGAAAGGCTGGGGATTTGCCTGAATGTTGAGGTAAGTGGGGCTTTTTTGTTGTGGTATGATTTGTGCTGTTTTTATACGATAAAATACTGTAATTACCTACTCGAACTTATTGAAAATTATGACTGATGATTTACAAAAAGCACTTCAACATCATCGCGCGGGTGAGTTGCCACAAGCTGAACAACTTTATCGCGCCATTTTGCAAACTCAACCGAATCATCCCGATGCGAATCATAATTTAGGCGTGATTGCGGTCGGGGTGAATAAGACAGAATTGGCGTTGCCGTTTTTTAAACTAGCGTTAGATATAAATCCAAATCAAACACAGTTTTGGTTGAGTTATATCGATGCGCTGATTAAAACGGAACAGTTTGACTTGGCGCAGAATGTTTTAAATCAAGCATATAGACAAAGTGGCTTAACAGAGGAAAAGCTGAACGTATTAGCTGAATACTTAAAAGAGCGTTCGTCAATTTCACCACAATCAAATAACGAATCATCGTCTTCATCAATTCCCAAGAAAAGTAATAAGAAAAAAAATAAGCCGTTTAAATCTGTTGGAAAGTCGGTTTCACACACACAAAAACTTCCTAGCAATCAAGAAATAAATGAACTAACGACTCTTTTTGGCAAAAAACAATATGCTGAAGCCGTAATACTTGCCAAATCTTTGACCGTTTCATTTCCTTTTTATGCGTTTGGTTGGAATGCGCTAGGAGTTGCATTTAAACAAATGGGGGAAAATTTAAATGCACTATCACCTGTACAAAAAGCCATAGAGCTATCACCAAATTATGCTGAGGCACATTACAATTTAGGTGATATTTTTTGGCATCTTGGACGATTAGAAGAAGCAAAAATTAGCTATCAAAAAGCACTAAAAATTAACCCAGATTTTGCTGATGCACATAGTAGTTTGGGTCTTGTTCTCATACGCTTAAATCAATTAGACAAGGCGGAAGCAAGTTATAGAAATGCGTTACGAATGAAGCCAGATTTTGCCGACGGTTACTGTAATCTTGGATATATTTTAAGACGTGTAGGGCGTTTGAATGAAGCGGAAAGTAGTTATCGCCAGGCACTACGACTTAGACCAGATTCAGCTGAAACATATAACAACTTATGTATTACGCTTCGGGAATTGGGACAACTAGACGATGCAGAAATTAACTGTAGGCAAGCACTTCAAATAAAACCCGATTATGTGGATGCACTTAGCAACTTGGGTATCATTCTAAGAGATATGGGACGTTTGAGTGAAGCGGAAAGTAGTTGTCGCCAGGCACTACAGATTCACCCAGATTCAGCGGAGATATACAATAATTTGGGGGTTGTGCTTCGAAATTTTGGACGACTCAAAGAAGCTGAAAATAGTTACAATCACGCACTCCAAATAAAACCTGATTATGCAGATGCCTACCTGAATTTAGGTAATTGTCTGAAGGATGCGGGACGCTTTAAAGAAGCTGAAAATAGCTATAAGCAAGCAATCGCAATCAAACCTGATTATGCTGAAGCGCATAATAATTTGGCGAGTACATTAAATAAAATTGGAAAGTTAGATGAAGCAGAATACAGCTATCGTGCGGCTTTAAACATTAACCCTAATTACGCTGAGGCACATCACAATTTAGGCAATTTTCTCGAAAATATGGGGCGTTTAGATGAAGCAGAAGTTTGCTATCAACAAGCTCTTAAAATTACGCCTAAATCCTTAATGTTTGCAGTCTGTTCTCGTTTATCATTGCCTGTTATTTCACAATCAATTGATGAAATTGTTTATTGGAGAGATCGTTATAAAGGGGGGATAACCGCGTTAATGACTGGAGACTTTGACGAAGATATAAGTAATTTAGGAACGAATTTTTTTTATCTTGCCTACCAAAATAAAAATGACAAATCGTTGATGGAAGCACTAAGTCAAATGTTTCGCCACCATGTCACTAACCTAACAATCACTGCACCTCATATCACCGATTGGAAATCGCCCGCAATCTCTCATCGCCCTCTGCGGCTGGGAATCGTATCGCAATTTCTGATGAATCATACTATCGGCAAACTATTTCGAGGATTTATTCAACACTTAGATCGTAATCAATTCGAAGTTGTTGTCATTCATGTTTCTGAATCCAAAGATGATGAGGTTCGTCAATCCATTGATAAATTAGCTGACAAAGTTCTTACGTTACCTCATAAATTGCGTGATCAACAGGCTTTGATAATAGCAGAATGTTTTGATGTATTATTTTATCCAGATATTGGCATGAACTCTGCTTCTTATTTTCTTGCTTATTCACGTCTTGCCCCAGTACAAGCGGTAAGCTGGGGGCATCCAAATACTACGGGGTTGGATAGTATGGATTATTTCATATCATCATCCACCATAGAATTACCTAATGCTCAAGAACATTACACTGAGAGATTAGTTTGCTTAAATCGAATGCCATGTTATTACGAGCCATTTATAGCACCATCTGTAATTCCAGATAGGCATATATTGGGTTTGCCTGAGACGGGTACTTTATACGGTTGTCCACAAACTCTTTTTAAGTTTCACCCAGATTTCGACTCAGTGTTGGCAAGTATTGCAAATGGAGATCCTAGTGGACATATCGTGTTAATTGAAGGTCAAAATGCTTCCTGGGAAAAATCTATTAAGAAACGTTGGGAAATGAATTACCCAATTCTGTTGGAACGTGTCATTTTCTTACCCAAGATGTCACTTGAAAAGTTTATGATGCTCATGGCATGCGTTGACTTATTACTTGACCCAATTTACTTTGGCAGTGGCAATACAATGTATGAAGCTATGGTGTATGGCACGCCAGTTGTTACCTGTGCGAGTGAATTCATGAGGGGGCGTTTTGTTGCTGGATGTTATAAACAAATGGGTATTGAAAATGCGCCTGTTGCCAATTGTATTGAGGATTATTCCAAAATCGCGTTAACGTTAGGTTCTGACTTGGCACAGCGTCAAAATTTGAGGGAAAAGCTACGAGAAGCCGCTAAGAAAGAATTATTTTCAGACATGCGTGCAGTGAAAGAATTTGAAATTTTCTTATTGTCAGCAGTGAAGGCAGCGCAACTTGGAGAAAAACTACCTGTTGGTTGGCGACCTCTTATAGTGGCATAACCAAATTTTTAGATTATTAGAAAATAGACGGTTCAATTATTGCTTGTTTAGCTACGACAAATATAAGGGGTTTCACAATGAAAAAAACAACGTTAATCACAGGTGGCGCGGGGTTTATCGGTTCGCATTTGTGTGAAAAGCTAGTTGAACAAGGCGAAGAAGTTATTTGTTTAGACAATTTCTACACAGGCAACAAAGATAACATTCGTCATTTGTTAGACAAACCTAATTTTGAATTGATTCGTCATGATGTTTGGTTGCCGATTTATTTGGAAGTTGACCGCATTTACAACTTGGCTTGCGCGGCAAGTCCGATTCATTATCAAACTGACCCCGTTGCGACTACAAAAACCTCGGTGTTAGGCGCAATCAATATGCTGGGTTTGGCAAAACGTCGAAACGGGCGAATTTTGCAAGCCTCAACCAGTGAAGTGTATGGCGATCCAAAACAACATCCCCAAACGGAAAGTTATTGGGGACACGTTAATCCAATTGGCATTCGTGCCTGTTACGACGAAGGGAAGCGTTGTGCAGAAACGTTATTTTTTGATTATCATCGCCAAAACAAGGTTGATATTCGGGTCGTGCGAATTTTCAACACTTATGGACCACGAATGCACCCGCGAGATGGGCGAGTTGTAAGTAATTTTATCGTTCAAGCATTAAGCGGTGATCCGATTACGCTTTACGGTGACGGGAATCAAACCCGTTCATTTTGTTATGTTGATGATTTGATTGTCGGCTTACAAGCGATGATGAATCAAGATGTTGAAACGGGACCGATAAATTTAGGCAATCCCGTTGAGTTCACGATTCGAGAATTAGCCGAAATGGTGTTGCGTTTAACCAATTCAAAAAGTACGTTGGTTTTTCATCCGTTGCCAGCCGATGACCCAATTCAACGACAACCCGATATTTCCAAAGCGAAAGCCGCTTTAAATTGGCAACCGTCAGTCGATTTAGAAGACGGTTTAAAAGAAACGATTTCTTACTTCAGAAAATTGTTAAACAACGAATTACCAACAAGAAAAGGATTATCATGAACCTGAAACAAAATTATGAAGATGACGGCTATTGTCGAATTGAAAATTTCATTCCGCTATCGTTTATTCACGATTATGCAAACGACATAAATTGGTTGGTAGAAACACAACTTGAACAACTAAACATTCCGCCATCTATTGACGACGACCCTGTGAAAAGACTTTCCAACTCTTTTATAAAATTGTGGGAAGCTAAACCAGAAGCGCAAACTTGGATATATGACGAAATCAATCGTCGTCCTTGGATGTACGCACTAGCCTCTGACCCAAATTTAAATTCTCGTGTAAAAGAAATGTTGGGAACTGACCGCATTGCTATTCATCCACGGCTAAATATCGTTATGAATATGCCAAACCAAAGTTGGCATGTCGCTGATTGGCATCAAGACCGTTATTACGGTGCAAGTCATCACACAATTGCATATATTCCAATGCAAGCGACAGGTAGTTTTAATGGGGGATTGATTGTTGCCCCTCAAGCCCATAAAAATGGGTTATTGCCGCATGTAAAAAATTCTTCTCGTGTTGAAACAAAGTTTCATACTCATCCAAATGAGGTTGTAGACACTTTTAATCAAATTCAACTTGAGTTAGATGCGGGCGACCTTATACTTTTTGATGGTTGGCTCCCACATGCCGCAAAAACTAACACGAGTGAGGATGTGCGTTTTGTTATTACAATTCGCTATGCTAATCTGTCGGATCCTTTCTTTATTCAACGGGGTTGGGTTTGGAAAGACTTAGCTGAAGAAGGCTTAACTGCATTACAAAAAAAGGAAAAATAAAATGTCTACCGAAAATAATGTATTACAGGGGATGGTTCGTGAATCATCACGTCAAAATAATGCCAATCTACGCAGTCTACAAGAACTCGAACAGTATTGGCTCGAAAGTGCGGCAAATTCAAATGTCAAACTCGAGAACTTTACTAAATATGTGACGAGAGAAAGCATTACTAAATTTTTAACACGACAGGAAGTTTTTCTTAAACAGCTACAAGTTAACGGTTCAATTGTTGAAATGGGTGTGGCGCGTGGTGCGAGTTTGATGACTTGGTATCATCTTAGTTCGATTTATGAACCAACAAACTATCTGCGTGAAATTATTGGGTTTGATACATTTGCTGGATTCCCTGAAATTTCAGAAAAAGATTTGCTGGGTTCACAAGTAAGTGAACATACTCAAACAGGTGGCTTTGCTGTTGAACAAGGCATGGACGCGGATATTCTGAAATCAGCGAGTATTCATGATTATTCACGTTTTCTGGGTCATATCCCAAAGTTAAAACTTTGCAAAGGTGATTTAACTGAAACATTACCCAAGTTTTTAAATGAAAATCCTCATCTCATTGTTTCACTACTTCACCTTGATGTAGATCTCTATGAACCAACAAAACTTGCATTAGAGCTTTTGTTGCCCCGAATGCCAAAAGGTGCCGTCATTATGTTTGATGAGTTAAATATGCGCCAATTTCCTGGTGAAACACTTGCCGTAATGGATGTCATCGGTATATCAAAATTACGGTTACAGCGTTTCCCTTATGCAACCTGCATGTCTTATGCCGTTATCGAATAACATATTTCAATGAAAACAATCATTCCCTGCACTTGCCCCGTTTGTTCACACACGTTAGCCGCGCCATTTTTTGATGGTGGTTTACAAACCTTAGCGACCTTAAATTGGTCATCGACAAAAGAAGAAGCGCAATCCATGCCGCGCTATCCACACGATTTTATGCAATGCCCCGCGTGTTCACACGTTTGGAATCGCTCTTTTGATTACGCGGCGATTCCTTATCAAAATAACCCGAATCGAATGTTTAACGCTGGTGGAATTTGGCAAGGTCATTTAGCAAAAACCCGTGATATTGTGCTGCAACAATTACCCGAAAATCCAACTGTGGTTGAAATCGGTTGTGGTGAAGGACATTTTGTTCGTGGTTTATCCGAAGCTGTGCAAGGACGTTTTGTTGGTTTTGATCCAAATGCCAGTCAAGAAACAGGACGGGGTGTGGAATTTCACGCTCGTCTTTTTGAACCGCTTGAGGATATGGAAACGTTTGCGCCTGATGTGATTGTGATTCGTCATGTTTTGGAGCATTTAACTCAACCCGTTTCGTTGCTTGAGAAATTGGCGTGGGGTGCGATTTCACTGAACAAACCGTGTTGGTTATTTGCCGAAGTGCCGTGTATTGATCGTGTGTTTGAAACAAATCGATTGGCAGATTTTTTCTATGAACACGTTGGACAGTTCACCACGCAATCGTTCCAAACGTTAATGGAAAAAGCAGGTGAAATTGTCGAATTAGCGCATGGTTACGATGGCGAGGTGGTTTATGCGTTGGTGAAATTAGGTGTTTCGCTTGAAAAACAGAACCGAGCATTAGCCGCACAAACGTTTTTAAATCGCGCTGATGAAAGTCGCGTTACCATTCGCAAACAATTAGACGAATTAGCACAGAGTGGCGCGACGTGTGTCATTTGGGGCGGAACGGGTAAAGCAGCGGCGTTTATTCACCAATTTGGCGCGGATGCAAAACGCTTTCCATTAGTCGTTGATTCGGATAAAGATAAAGTCGGTTTTTATGTCCCTGGAACGGGACAAGAGATTTTGTTTCGTGATGTGCTGAAAACGATGCAAATTGATGTGGTAATTATTCCAACGCAGTGGCGATCTAAAGATATTGTTGCTGAAATGCAACGCGAAGGCATTTTGGCAAAAAGCATTTTGATTGAACACTGCGGGGAATTAGTGAATTGGGCGTTGAAGACATAAGCGAAATCATTGACCTTTTCGTCTTTAAACACTATCCTTTACGCCCTTGCTAGCGATAGCAAAAACGAGTTTAGCAGCTCGATTTACTAGATGATAAAACTACTTCGTCGTCTTTATGACTGACTGAATTAGGGGAAGCCGAAAGGCTTGGCGGTTTTTATCTCTAGTGCCGCTCTGCTAACCCTTAATTCAGACCAGTCGCCCACGTTTAGCAGCGTGTTGATTGGTAATTTACAGAGATAAAATATGACAACTGCAAACATCGTGCGCCCAAACTGCACCGAAAATTTCACCACCCTTCCCAACTTCCTTTTTGACTTCAATCGTAATTTTGAAAATTTAAAACCGCGTGACAGTTGTGTTTTAAATTATTTGCTCACCAAGCCTGCAACGTGGAAATTACGCACTAAAGATATTGCCAATGCCTTGAATATCTGTGAACGCACCGTTTGCAAAGCCCTCAAGAAACTACAAAATTTGGGAATTGCCCGTTATGAACGTAAAAGTTCAGGACGCACAAATTGGTTTGTCGCGTTACCCGAAACCGCTGCCACGTCAATAAAATCGCCATACAGCAAAAAGTCCGACGGGATTTTGCCAGATGGGAAAATTAACGCCGCTTTAACAAATAATGAAGAATCTTTAGTAAAGACTGAACAATCTTTAACAAAAAAAGAAAAAACAACAGACGATGTGGCGGAAATTTATTTTGAAAATTGTCGTCCAGAAATCGCTGAAATGCCTATGCCTGCTGTCGTTGAGTCTATGCAATATTCTGAAATTGAAGTTGATATTGCCGAATTCAATCCGCAACAAAAAATCATCGCACAAAAATCACTCGCTAAAGTTCCCGTTGCCACGCAGTTAATTATTTTGATGATGTTGAAAGTAGCGTTGAGTAAAGGCGGCGTTAAATCGCCGTTGGCGTATTTGAATGCGTTGATTAACAAAGCCATTGCGGGTGAATTGGACATTACACGCATTGCTGAATTACAAAAACAAACAGCTAAACCGTTATCACGCGAGGAAGTTATTCGACAATTATTTGTTCAACACGGCGAGCAAATTAAACTGGATTTGAGCAAAGCGGATTCGATTCTCATTAAAGGCATCGGTGTTATCAGTAAATTTGAATTTGAAAAATTAGGTCTAATTGAAAACGCGACAAAAACTAGCGGAATTCACGCAAAAGCCCAATTTTTTAAGGAAGCGAAGGATTTACTTTAAATTTTCTCAGTGATATTGCCGCTTGGGATCAAGCGGGTGCGTTGACATCGGTTCAAACAAGAGTGATGACTTCAACACAAGTCGCTGCCCTTGAATCTGCTGATATATTGGCATTGCAACCTGCATCACTTAAAGCGGTGCCTTCTGCAACTGTGAGTTCGTTGGCATCAACTGCTTTTGCCTCAATGTCAGCGGATCAAATCAGCTCGTTTACTACAGCACAAATCTCTAAATTAGGTACGGCTCAATTATCTAGTTTTGGTGCGGTTCAAGCAGCAGCGTTGACACCCGCACAAGCAGCGAAATTATCCTCTGCACAAGTTACCAGTTTGTCTACAGATGCGATTGCCGCGTTAGAAACGAATGTTATCAAAAATTTGAACATTAAAAGTTTAGACTCGTCTGATATTGCCGTATTAACCGCAGATCAAGCTGTAAACCTTTCAGCGTCACAAATTGCTAGCTATATCGTGGCAAGCGGTCCGCTTTTAGGATTGACAGCGGCACAAGTTGAAGTCATTAAACCGTCTTCATTCAAAGTTATTAGTAAAAACGTTATTCCTGATTTATCAACAGCGGCAGTTTCTGGTTTGACCTATCAACAATTGGCGGGTTTAGCAACAGCAACCAGCGGTCAATTGGAAACATTCTCACCTTTACAAGTGACGAATTTTTCTGGTGATGCTTTAGAATGGGTCAATAAAAAATATATGACAGTTGTAAGCACTTCAACGTCTACGGGTGGTATTGAAACATCAGGTACGCTTGCGGGTACAACGGCTTCAGAAACCATTACGGGTACAACTGCTGATATTATCAACGGTGGCGGCACAAACGCTGATAGCATTTCTGCGGGTGCAGGCAACGATACTATTTCGTTCAATTTGACGACTGACACCTTAGATAGCGGTGCTGGCACAGATACCTTAGCAATTACATCTGCGTTCTCGGGTTCAATTGATGCAAACATTTATAACATTGAAAAAATCACTGTTACATCGTCTACTGCATTAACGACTGATTTCACTGCACAAACCGAAGGCTTCATCATCACGGCATCTGGCGCAGCGGGTCACACCATTACCCCTATCGCTGATTCTATCATCTTAGGTGACTACGCCAACACATTGGTTGTCAACGATGCTACTGCGGGTACTGTTACTGGTGGTACTGGTATTGATACGATTACCTTTGTGGCAGCAGCAACAGCAGCAACAGTAGTTGGTGGTACAGGTGCCGATTTAATTACTTTAACATCGGGTGCTAATACACTTGATGTTAATGACTCAACTGTTTCAGTAACAGGTGGTACAGGTATTGATGCAATTACATTTGCAAACGTGGCTGCGATTACTACTGCTGTAACAGTAGCATCAGGTGTGGGTGCAGATACAATCATATTATCTAGTACTTACGCTAACACCATAACGGTTACTGATGCGGATGGTGTTTCGATTTCAGGCGGTGTTGGTGTTGTTGATACTATCACTATGGCATCGGCTGCAACGGCAACTACAATAGCAGCTGGTACAGGTGCTGACGTTATTACCTTTAGCAGTGCCGTTAACACCGCTACTATCAATGATGGTACCGTGTCAGTGACAGGTGGTTCAGGTGTTGATGCGCTTACTTTTGCAAGCACAGCGATGACTGCAGTAACTGTTTACAGTGGAACAGGTGCGGATTTATTAGTATTACCTACTTTGGTTAACAGTGGTGTAACTATCAATGACGCGGATGGTATTTTTGTCACGGGTGGCGGTGATATTGATACCATTACTTTCAGTGGCATTACTATCGCTACAACTGTTGTTGGTGGTGTTGGTGCAACTGATTCGATTACGTTAGGTGATTATGCAAACGTCATCCAAGTGAACGACACAGACGGTATCACTGTCACAGGTGGTTCTGGTATTGATACCATTACATTCGGAACTGCACCTACTGCTGCAACCAGCATAAAAGGTAATGCTGGTGCTGACATCATTAACTTGACTGGCGGTGCCGTCCTTGCTACGACTACCGTATCTGGTGATGCAGGTGCTGACGTATTAACGTTGGGTAACTATACCAACCTTATTACAATTAACGATTCTGATGGTATTTCTATCACAGGTGGTACAGGTACGGATTCAATTACTTTCCTAACAACTGCGCTAGCTGCTACTACGGTAGATGGTGGTTCAACTGAAACGGGCGATACGATTGCTGCTGTACCTGCAGCACTTAACACTGCTACCTTTACGGACATGGATACCGTTGTGCTAACTGCTGGTTTAGATGACTCAGTTTATACAATTACTGGTTCTACAATTACTAGTGTAACTCCTGGTATTGGTGATCAAACAATCACAAGTACAAGTTCTGCAACGACCACTATTACCGATCCTTCTGCAGTAACAACATCGATAATAACAGGTGCTTCAACAGGTGCGTATTCAATTACTCCTGATGTTGCGACTACCTTTACGCTCATCAATGCTTCTTCAAGTACAGCAGGTGCGTTGACTATTGCCGCTCAAGCTACAACAAACTTGACGATGGCAGTGTACGAAGGTAGTGCCAACGCAGACACTACTACCATCACTGGTGGTAATACAGGACAAACCATCACAGTAACTGGTTCTACTGTTGCTCATACCTTTACCAGTACAGCAACGTCGATGATTAGCTACACAGGTGGTGCTGGCGCACAAACTGTTGTAACAGGTGCAGGTACTGATAGTATTACAGGTGGTTCTGGTGCAGATACCATCACGGGTGGTACTGGCTTTGACGTAATTGATGGTGGTGCAGATAGTGACCGTTACGTATACACTGCTGACTTGCAGTCTACATTGGTTGGTCTTAACGTAACCAATGTCGCGGGTGCTGCTAACATACTCGCGGCGACTGATACAGTTTCTACCGCAACTACCACTATGGATACCATAGCGGTTACAGCAGGCGACACTATCTATCTTGGCAGTGCTACTAACGCAAGTATTGCAACGGGTATCGGTCAAGCGATTGTTGAAGGATCGGCGGCAATATTGACGTTGACTGGTGCGGCAGCGGTCAACTATATTCCTGGAACAGTGGCGGGTGGTACTTTCACCGCTGCAAGTTCTAGTACAACAGCTTATATCCTCGCATGGGATTATGACGCTGGCGATGCAAGTGCAGAAAACTTCATCTTGATTACAGGTACAGGTTTGGGTACACCAACTATTTCAGCGGGTGTTGTCACTATCGCGTAAGTTGTAATCCTGTAAAGCAGGTTGTGTTTTGACCTGCTTTGCTTGATGTGGTTGTAAAATGAAAACCGTCCTCTGGTGTGAAAACTGGGGGGCGGTTTTTTTTATTCAAGCAAATCCCCCTGCGGCTATCGCCGCCTCTCCCTTCAAAGGGGGTGAAAGATTAAAGAGCGAAAGATTGAAAAGCAACGGCTTTTGATTTTTAATCTCTTGCCCCCTTTGGAGGGGGCGGCGCGATAGCGCGGGGGAGGTGCTTTAATGTTGGAGAAGGGGGCGGGGCTTTTTTGTTGTGGTATGATTTGGGCTGGTTTTTAATTTTGGAGAAAATTATGGCGAAAATTGATGAGGTTGACGTATAGTATCTAATTCGCTAACATTCACTAACATTAGTTAATAAATAAAAGCGAATGAAATACTATACGAGCCGAGAAGCATCAAAGAT
>Ga0265593_1001040_pt1 | contig 13461 bp, 10 predicted proteins | sample saktaG_8_FD_190136 | JGI IMG/M metagenome (GOLD analysis project Ga0265593, IMG submission 190136) | Saline water microbial communities from Sakinaw Lake, British Columbia, Canada - sak_2011_5_24_36m | ecosystem: Environmental > Aquatic > Non-marine Saline and Alkaline > Saline ...
GGAATCTTTAAGAGGAATGGAATAATCATAATCAGTTTTTTTTGTCTCACCGACTTTTAGCTGCAATTCCCGGTCCGGCAGACCTATAACTTTACCCGAAGCATCCACCAGAGCTGTTTCCAAGGAAAAGAGTTTTTCAAGATCCCCGGAATTTTTAACATCCAGATCAAAACCGATGGTCTCACCGGATTTCAGCTTGCCACGAACTTTCACGGACAGGGAAACTTTCAGGACTCGCGGCGCGACTTCAATCAGTTGCTGCTGTTCCGCCAGTTTTTTTATGGAATTATCTTTTGCGTCACCCGTAGAAAGATACAAGACCACAGCATATTTACCCGCCGGAGCTTCCAGCGGAATATTGTAGTCATAGGAAAATGTTTTGGTTTCCTCTATTTTAATATTAAATTCTTTAACGGGAAGCCGTGCGGATTCGCCTCTGGGATTGGTTATTTCACCGTCTACGGAGAAAGGTTTTTCAGCCTCCCCGGTATTCTTGGCGACCGCATTTATCTTGAGAACTTCACCGACCTTACGCCCGCCTTTTATATCTATAAAATTGACTATGCCATTAATTATCTTCTCCGCAATGGTAAATTCCTGATCTTTTTCAGCTATGAAAGAAGGCGCGGAGGAAAATATGGATTTTTTTGCGGTAATAATAACGCTGGCCGCGTAAACGCCTGCGGTAACCGGTTCAGAGAGCATGCAGACAAATTCCACAGTTTGTTTTTTGCGGGGTTTAAGTCTAAAAACCTGGGGCGGGAGCGAGGCTTTTACTTCCTGCCCGCTTTTTAGATCAAGATTTACAAAATACTCACGGGTCAGCACAGACCGGCTTTCAATTTCAGCCAGGACCTTGAATTCGGCATCCAGTTTCTGCTGTCCTATATTTTTTCCATAAGTTATTGTTACGGCGGGCGCCATTAAAACAAAATCAAAGACTATTATTCCCAGCACGGCCAGAGAAAACAAGACAAGCAAACCAACTAAAACCCCTTTTTTCAGTCCGTTGCTCATTTAACGTTCCTCCTGATATTTTTCAACTCTTTGCCGGCTTTAAAATAAATGACTTTTCTGGAAGGGAGAGGAAGGTCTTCATTGGTCTTTAAATTCCGCGCAATACGACCGGCCCGCTGTTTCACCATAAAAGTACCGAAACCGCGGAGTTCGAGCTTGCTGCCTTTCTGGACATAATCAATAAGACTTTCCAGTATTATATCAACTATCTTCTCGGTATCTTTTGCCGACATACCTGTTTCTTTAGCGACTTTTTTTACGATATCAGACCTTACCAACTTGATCACCCCTTGCGTTTCGCTGCGCGCGAAGTTTTAAATATTTTTTACCGTTTCAAATACTTTCTTCAGGACTTTTTCTTTCACCTGTTTCATGCTGCCTTCCAGCACTGCGCCGGAAGCTCTTTTATGCCCGCCGCCTTTAAAAGTCAGGGCTAATTTATTTACGTCTATATCATCCCGTTTGGATCTGAAGCTCACCTTAACCCGGCCGTTTTCCAATTCGGTAAAGGATATAGCCACGTTAACCCCTTTTATGGAGCGGGCGTAATTTATGATGCCTTCCGAATCCCCGTAAGAAGCGCCGGTTTTTTTGAAAGAGTCTTTAAGGAGTGTAACCCAGGCCACACCGCGCTTTTTATCCGCTTGCAGGGAACTCAGCGCTTTGCCGAGCAGTTGAATTTTACCGAGCGAGGAAACTTCGTAAACATTCTGGTAAACCTCGGAGGGATTAACCCCGCAGTCCAGAAGTTCTACCACTATCTCATGAGTTCTTTTGTTGGTATTGGAGTAGGCAAAACTGCCGGTATCCGTAAGCAGGGAAGTATAAATGCAGGTCGCAATTTCCAGATTAATTTTAACGCCCAGGCCTTTCAGGATGTAGTAAACCTGCTCGCCCACCGCAGCCGCTTTATCGTCCACATAATTATAATCGCCAAAATACTCATTGCTGAAGTGATGGTCCAGGTTTATTATTTTATGCGAGCGGAGAAAGACATTTTTAAGTTTTCCGACCCGGTCCAGTCCCGGACATTCCAGGGAGACCGCCACATTATAATTTGATTTTATAGTTTCTCTTTTGTGCAAGAGCCCGTTGGTCGGCAGGAATTCATAATTTTCAGGGAAGGCGTCGCTGTTGGCGATGACTACTTTTTTCCCGAGCTGCTTAAGGCCGAAACCCAGCGCGAGCTCCGCACCTATCCCGTCCCCGTCAGGATTAATATGCGTGGCCAGAATATAGTCATCAAGTTTTCTGAACGCTTTAATTATTTCGTGCAGGGAGTTGTTTTTCAAGGTTTTTTATCCCCATCTTCAAGTTTTTTAATAAGGCCCAGCGTTCTTTCTATCTTGTCCAGCTGGACATCTTCCTTAAACTCGATCTCCGGCATATACCGTAAAACCACTCTCTGCGCCAGCGCGTGCCGGACCACACCTTTGGCTTTATTCAGCGCGGCAATGGATTTTGCCCTGGCCGCGTCAGTGCCGAAGATACTCACATAAACCGTCGCCTTGCTGGTGTCATTATTAAATTGCACCGCCGTGACCGTAACAAAACCAATGTCCGGGTTGGTAAGCTCCCGGGCCACGACCATGCTCACTTCTTTTTGAAAAAGCCTTGCAAGTCTCTCTGTCCTTAAATGCATTTTTGCCTTTTACCGCGTTTAAAGCTTTTTACAGCTTTGCGAAAGTTTTCTCAATAATATAAACCTCAAAAATGTCACCCAACTGGAAATCCTTGAAATTATCCACGGAGATACCGCATTCAAAGCCGGCGGCAACCTCTTTAACATCATCTTTAAATCTGCGAAGAGAAGTGATTTTGCCTTCGCCGACAACTTCACCTGCGCGTTTAATGCGGACCAGGGCCTGGCGGGTGATTTTACCCTCGGAAACATGACTGCCCGCAATGAAACCATCCGGTATCTTTATTATTTGTTTAATCTCTGCTTTACCTGTGATAACTTCTTTAAGTATCGGCTCGAGCATGCCTTCCATGGCCGCCTTGACCGCATCCGTTATCTCATAGATAATCTTAAAGAGCTTGAGGTCCACGTTTTCTTTCCGGGCAAGATCCGTAACCGCCTGGCTCACACTCACGGAGAAACCGATAACGATAGCGTTGGAAGCGCTGGCCAGCATAACATCCGACTCGTTAATATTGCCGACCCCTTTATGAATTATAGAAACTTTTACTTTGTCATTACCAAGTTTTTCCAGAGCATCCGTCAAAGCGTCCACGGAACCCTGCACATCGCCTTTTAAGACGATCTTAAGGTCTTTCAGCTTGCCGTCCTGAATTTCCGTATATAGGCCTTCCAGCGAAATATGCTTTTGCTTTTGAATATTTATCTCGCGCTGAAGTTCGTTCCTGCGTGCACTTATCTGCCGGGCTTCCTTCTCGCTCGCCAGGACCTGAAAAGTATCGCCTGCGTTCGGCACCCCGTTGGAACCGAGAATTTCTACCGGGGTCGGAGGGATTACTTCGGAAAGTTTTCTGCCCTTGTCATCCATCATGGCCTTGACTTTGCCGTAAAAGAAACCGGCCACAAAAGAATCACCGACTTTCAAAGTGCCTTTTTCGACCAGGACCGTAGTAACGGAACCCTTGCCTTTATCCAGCTTTGCTTCCAGGACCACGCCCTTGGCCAGCCCTTCTTTAACAGCCTTAAGCTCAAGCATTTCTGATTCCAGAAGAATCATAGCCAGGAGGTTTTCAATACCCTCTTTTTTCTTGGCCGAAACCGAAACAAAAATAGTTTTGCCGCCCCAGTCTTCCGGGACCAGCTCGTATTTTGATAATTCCTGCTTTAATCTTTCGGGGTTAGCGCCCGGTTTATCCATCTTGTTCATCGCGACAATTATCGGCACCTTCGCCGCTTTGGCGTGATCAATGGCTTCGATGGTCTGAGGCATTACGCCGTCATCCGCCGCCACAACAAGAATAACAATATCCGTAACAGAAGCTCCGCGGGCTCTCATGGCTGTAAAGGCCTCGTGACCGGGAGTATCTAAAAAGACAATTTCGCCTTTGGGTGTTTTAACTTTATAAGCGCCGATATGCTGGGTAATGCCCCCGGCTTCTCCGGCGGTAACATTGGTTTCCCTTATGGCATCCAGCAAAGAAGTTTTACCGTGGTCCACATGGCCCATCACGGTCACGACCGGCGGACGCCATTCAAGTTTGGAAACATCCACTACTTCCTCTTCCTTTTCCTCGCGGTTAAAGATAGAAACAAATTCCACGTCATAATTAAATTCCGCGGCGACCAGGGTAATGGAATCTTTATCCAGCTTTTGATTTATGGTGACCATCATACCCATCGACATAATTTTTTTGATCAGTTCAGAGACGGGTATTTTTAATTTATTGGCGAGTTCCGAGACCGTGGTCACTTCCGTGACTTTAAAGACGGGTTTCGGTCCTTCAGGTATCACCGGCGCCGGAGGTTTAACTTCCACCACTTCCGGTTTCGGTGCTGCTACAACTACCGGTTCTTCTATAACTTCGGGTTTTACCTCGACCTCAGGTTCTTTTACTTTGACCGGTTTCTTTACCACCGGCTTGACCGCCGCAGGTTTTGCCGCAGTTTTGACCGCAGGCTTAACAACAGGCTTGACGGCAGGTTTAACAGCAGGTTTAACGGCTGCTGCGTGCGTTTTTGCTTTCACCACCGGAACGCCTGTCCGGGCTGCAATTTTTTCTTTAAGTTCGATGGCCGCTTTCGAAAGAACTTTTGGAGCAGCTACCGGCTTAACGTGTACTGTTTTTAAATGAACCACAGCAGGTTTAACCGGGACCGTTTTCACTGCGGTTTTTTGTGCGACAGTTTTTACTGCAGGAGGCGGAGGCACCGGCTTAGCCAGCGTTGCTTTACCTCCGGGAACAGGAGCGTCTTTCTTGGCCGCCTCTTCTCTTATCGCAGCGGCGACTTCTTTGATCTCGCCCTCACTAAGCATGCTGACCGCTGACTTTCTTGCGAAGCCGAGCTCTTTAAGTTTTGCCACCAGGTCAGCGCTCTGCATTCCCAGCTTTTTTGCTATTTCATGGACTCTAAATTTACTCATCTGTTTTTACAGTCTCCTGCGCTTTTAGCGTGTTGACATGCTCAATTATCTTCTCTGCTGTCTTGGCCGTAAGGCCGTTAATTTTCAAAAGACTTTCCAGGGTGGCGTTCATAAAATCTTCCCGGGTGTTAAAGCCGTTGGCTTTTAATTTATCCATAACCTTTTTATTCAGGCCCAGCGTTTCAAAAGGATCCTCTTCTTCCGCTTTCCTTTTGTCTTCAATTATTTTAACATTTTCTGCACTGGAAGCCGCAAAATCCGTTTCACTGCGGACATCTATTTTCCAGCCGATAAGTTTGGAAGCAAGTTTTGTGCTCTGCCCGTTCTTGCCTATGGCAATAGCAAGCTGATCATCCGGGACTGTAACCACTACGGTTTGCAGGGTTTCATCCGAGACAATATTGGTTATTTTCGCAGGCCGCAAAGCGTTCTTTGCGAACATCTTGATATCTGCGCTCCATTCCACTATATCTATTTTTTCGCCCTTTAATTCTTTTACCACGGGCTGAATACGGCCGCCTTTAATACCCACGCAGGCACCGACCGAATCAATATTTCTATCTTCAGAATAGACCGCAATTTTTATTCTGTAACCCGGGTCGCGGGCGATAGCTTTTATTTCCACCTTGCCGTCGCCTATTTCCGGAATTTCCATCTCAAAAAGTTTTTTTATGAAATTCTGATTCATACGGGAAAGGACCACCTGCGGCCCTTTAGAAGTCTTTCTCACCTCGCAAACATAGGCCTTAATCTTGTCCCCTATCTGCCAGTTTTCCCGCTGGACCTGTTCTTTAACGGGAATAATACCCTCGGTGTCACCGAGATCGACCAGAATATTTTTGCTCTCTTTTCTGAGAACAATACCGGTCAAAATAGTACCCATTTTTTCTTCAAATTCGGAAAAAATCGCATTACGTTCTATGTCCCGGACTTTTTTGGAAATAAATTGTTTTGTAATCTGCGCAGCGATACGCCCGAATTTTTCCAGCGGTACGGGAAAATCCATAAGCCCGCCGACTTCGCCTTCATAACCCTGGACCCGGGCTTCTTTCAAAGAAATTTCATAATCCGGTACGGCAACTTTCTCCACCACGGTTTTATGATAAGAAACTTTAAAAGTACCCGTGGCTTCATCCACGCTGACTTTTATGTCATACTGGTTATTGAGTATTTTTCTGGACGCAGATGTGAGCGCGGTGGACAGGGTTTCCTGCAACACTTCCATATTTACTTCCCGCCCGCGGCCTATCTGATCCAAAGCATCTGTTATTTCTCTGTTCATCATAATCGCACCCGGCCTTTTTTAAATAAACTCTAATTTCCCTTTTTTTACTTTCTCCAGGGGTATTTTTACAATAACCCCTTTTACTTCCAGCAAGACATTCCCGCTTTCCATACCCTTAATAATACCCGTATGGTTATTCTTGCCTTCCACCAAACCGTGGTAATATATATTTGCCTTATAATCCTTAAATCTTATGAAATCTTTTTCCAGCTTTAACACCCGGTCCAACCCGGGAGAAGAAATCTCCAGATTGAAAGGTCCGGAAATCAGGACTTTTTCTTCAAAAATAACGCTCAGGGCATGGCTTACATCCTGGCAGTCCTTTACATTTACTTTACCCCCCGGCTTATCTATATAGATCCGGAGGACCAACCCGTTAAACTCCCTTTTGTACTCCAAGTCGTAGAGTTCAAGACCCATAATCTTCAAGCAGGGCTCAGCGATTTCACGGGCTTTTACAGCTATATTTTCAAGGTCATTCGTCATTTCGCAATTTACCTAAAAGGCCTTTAAAAAGAAAAAGTGGGCAAAACAAACTCTCCCACTGGGTATTCCTCCCTAAAACATTATAATGTTTTTTATTTGTAAGTTCTTATCTAACAAGGTAATTATACAAAAGAAACGGGAGGTTGTCAATCAAAAAATGGCCCAAAGGTAGAGAAGATTAGGATGCCATTGAGAAGCATTATTTTATTTGTTGTTAAAAGGGGCTTTGGGCTGATGTCACGCCCGAACCTTCGGGCTGATGTCACAGATGAGAAATGAGATGGCACAGATAAAAGATAAAAGATTAAAGATAAAAGATTAAAGATAAAAGATTAAAGATAAAAGATTAAAGATTAAAGATAAAAGATTAAAGATTAAAGATAAAAGATTAAAGATTAAAGATAAAAGATAAGAGATAAAGAGGATAGTGGTAAAAGTATAGATAAATAAAGGGACAGGGAAGTCCTAAATACCGGAGTGCCCTGTCCACTTAATTGTTAGAACTTCATTCCTATTGATATTTTATGTACCAAACCCATATCGCCGAAGGGGACTAAGGCGTAATCCAGGGTGTAGGTGGTCCAGTTGAAACCGACGCCGAAGGTGAAACCCTTGAAACCGCTCACTTCGTTTATGCTGTTATAGCCGGCTCTCGGGGCTAAAGACATTTCTGCGCCCAGGGAGTAGAGATATTCTGCGCCGATACCGAAACCTATCGCTCCATCCGCCGGAAATTCTCCATCGGCTTCAACTATCAGGTTTGCCATCGGGCTATAGGCTGCTCCGAGCCTGAGATAAACAGGCAGGCCCACTGTATCGTTTACAAACTTCATACCGGTCCCGAGATTATAAACTGCAGCTCCCAGTTTTACGCCGGAGACAGTGTACTGAGCTCCTACATCCGCCGCTAGAGCTGTTGCCGTGTGCTTTATCACAGAGGAGATATATTTCACATTTACCCCCGCGCTAAGTCCGTTAAGATTCAAAGCATAGCCCACATTTATCGCCAGGTCATAAGGCGTAAAGCCTGCGAGTTCCGTACCCAGATTATCCATCTCGATAATACTTCCGTAATTTACATACTGCACTCCGATTGCAACTGTACCTATGCCGGGAAGTTCTTTTGCAAAGGTCAGGTAATCGTAAAACACATCGGCGGCATAAAGCGAGTGCATAAGAGAAAGTTGATTTCCTTTTACACCCGTAAGGCCCGCCGGGTTCCAGACGATACTGGTCGAGTCATTCACGCCGGCAACAACGGCATCACCCAGTGCCGCAGCTTTACCGCCCATTCCAAGTTTTAAAAACTGCCCCGCAGTAGTGCCCGCATCATTTTTATTTAGCAGAGCCGCGAGAGGTGAAATCAAGGCGCATACTAAAAACAAACTGAATATTTTTTTCATTTTCATCCTCCTAGCGCTCTACGGCGAGTTTAATAGTTTTTTTATTCGTTCCGTCATTTATTAACGTAAGGTAAATACCCGGTCCCACCAAGCTGCCGCTCGCTGCTTTACCGTCCCAGCTAGCAAGCCCGGTGCTGTTTGCAATCACTTCCGCCACTTTTTCTCCGCGAAGAGTATAGATGCTCACATTCGCCGAGGGGGTCAGATTTATAAAATTAACCAGAGTGTGCACCCCGCCCAGAAAAGGATTCGGGTAGGCTTTTGCGTCCGAAAGAGTTGAAGCCGCCGTCACCTGCATGATCCGGTAAATTGACAAGTGAGTAATCCTGGCGCTCACCGTGCCTGTCAGCGGGTCAACAGTAGTAACAAGAGGTATCCAATTTCCGCTCACCGCATTGTAATAGCAAAGTACCAATTGACTTTCCGTTAAACCGACGATATCCCCGGGAACGTAACCCAGGGTCAGCGTCACCGGTTTATTTAAAGCCAGCGTCGCATCCGATAACGTTATTTCCACGCCTACAGTCGTTCCGGTAAAGCCCGTTTGACCGGCAGGAACGCCGGGAAGCGTAGGATTAGGCGTCAGGGTAATTGTTACGTTTGTGGAAAAAGTATTTGCCGCTATGGTGAGTGTTGTTGTTTTGCCGTTAGACAAAGTAGCCGTAACGGAAGAATCCGAACCGGCGCTAATATTTGTTGAGGAAGAGTCATTCGATACTCTCTGGGCGTAAATATTATAATTTGAGCCATTCCGATAATCTTGCCAGACAATAATTGCTCCGTTTTTACCGTCACTTGCTATGGCCGGGTTCGACTGTTCCTGAGAATTAGTGCAGATTGCCGCGCCATTTGCGGTCCATTGCACTGCGCCCGCTGAATTTACCCGCTGGGCATAAATGTCATTATCGCCGCCATTCCTATAATCCTGCCAGGTAATTATCGCGCCGCCAGCTCCGTCACCCGTCAGGACGGCATTATCTTTGGCGCCTGAAGCAGTGCAAATTGCCGTCCCGTTCGCTGTCCAGCCTGAACACACGTTCCCATTAGCGTCTACTCTCTGGGCATAAATATCATTCACGCTCCCGCCTCTCATATCCTGCCATGCAAAAAACGCTCCGCCAGCCCCGTCACTTATCAGGGTTGCTAATGCAATGTATCCGGAACCTACATTCAGAACCGCATTGTATTGATTGCCGGCAGCATTACATATTGCCACGCCATTTGCTGCCCATTGCACCACTCCCGACGATCCTACCCGCTGGGCGTATATGTCGCCAATGGCATCCGTCACATCATCCCTATAATCAGTCCAGGCAATAATAGCTCCGCCAACACCGTCGTATGATATAATCGGAAAGTACTGGTTTCCGGTAGCAGCACAGATCGCCACTCCGTTATTTCCATTCCATTGCGGGGTACCCGCCCCGTCTACACGCTGAGCATAAATGTCGTAGTCGCTTCCCCTTATCTCTGTCCATGCAATTATCGCTCCGCCTGCGCCGTCACTTGCGATGGTCGGAACACCCTGGTTGTTGCCCCCAGAGCAGATCTGAATCCCATTTGTTGTCCAGCCTGAGTGCATACTTCCGTTCGCATCTACCCGCTGGGCATATATGAAAGCTCCACTCCTACCGTCATGCCACGCAATAAATACTCCGCCGGCTCCGTCACTTGCTACGCAAGGGTTTGATTGGTCAAATCCATTAGTACAGATTGCCACTCCATTCGCTGTCCACCCTGAGTGGATGCTCCCATTTGCATCTACGCGCTGGGCATAAATATCACCGCTTGCAGCCCGGTAACTTTGCCAGGTAATAAAAGCCCCGCCTGCTCCATCACTTGCGATGGAGAGGGCCCGTGATATGCTAGTCCCTTCAGCAGTAGAAATTGTCACACCAGTTGCAGCCCATTTTGAAGCGCCGTTTGCATCTATTCTCTGCGCATAAATCGTATATGCACTGCCATCCCTTAAATCCTCCCAGGCAATAATTGCCCCGCCCTCACCGTCACTCACTGTGACAGGATTATTCCGGTCAGAAACGGCAGTACAGACCACAGCGCCATTATTTGCCCATTTAGTTCCGGAGTAAGCGTAATTGCTGACTCCAATGAGCAGACACGCAAACAAACACAATATTCTTTTATTCATCTAACCTCCCGGAAACACAGGAAAATTTTTAAAATATTACATATAGAAATTGATAATTTCAAAAGAAAAATAAGCAGCAGTGAATTTATATAAAATAATTAAGCAGAATATCTGCTTAGACTATTTCTACTTTTTTGGCGCCGGGACGGGTTTTAACTACTTCGCCGATGACTATCGGTTTTTCTTTACAGGCGGTAAGTATTTTAAGGGCTTTTTTAAGGTCTTTTTCGGCTACAAAGACGCACATGCCTATACCCATATTAAAGGTACGGTACATTTCGGCGTCATCAAGATTGCCAAGTTCCGCCAGGAGGGTAAAAACAGGAAGAGGTTTCCAGGATTTTTTCTCAATTACAACGCCCACGCCTTCAGGAAGGATTCTCGGGATATTATCCGTAAAACCTCCGCCGGTTATATGCGCCAGACCTTTAACATTCAGGCGGTCAATAAGTTTAAAAACGGATTTTGTGTAGGATCTGTGGGGGGCCAGCAGGGCCTTTCCAACCGTGGTTTTAAGTTTTTTTACATAACTGTTGGGTTTTAAGCCGGCTTTGTCAAAAAATAATTTCCTGGCCAGCGTGTAGCCGTTGGTATGAAGACCAGTGGATTTCAGACCGATTATTTTGTCCCCGGCTTTTATATCTTTACCGTCTATGATTTTATTTTTTTCTACCACACCAACCACGAGACCGACAAAATCAAAATCATTGCCTTTATAAACATCCGGCATCTGGGCGGTCTCCCCGCCGATAAGCGCGCACTTCTCCGCTTTACAGGCCGTTACCAGCCCTTTAACTATCTCCCCGACTATTTTAGGCGTTGTAGTCGCCATCGCTATATAATCCAGGAAGAAAAGCGGCCGGGCGCCGTGCACCAGAATATCGTCCGCGCAGTGATTGATAAGATCTATACCTACGGTGTCAAACTTGTTCATCAGGGAAGCAACTTTCAGCTTGGTCCCGACGCCGTCCACGCTGGAAATAAAAACGGGATTTTTATATTTAAGGTGTTCCAGGGAATAAAAGCCGCCGAACTTGCCTATTTCGGAAAGCACTCCCGGCGTGTAAGTGGCTTTGACCAGCGATTTAATTTTTTGTTTCGCCGCATCGGCAATATCTATGTTTACACCCGCTCTGGCATAATCAAATTTCTTTTTCATAACTCTACCTTTCGAACCCCATCTTTTCGGGCTCGGCGTTAAATTCTACGGGATAATCCCCGCTAAAACAAGCTAGACAATAATCTTCTTTTTTGCCGCCGACAGCGGTGACCAGACCGTCAACGCTCAAATAGGAAAGCGATTCTACTTTTAAATATTTTTTAATCTCCTCAACCGTATGTGTAGCTGCAATTAATTCGGCCCGGGTTGGCGTGTCCACGCCATAAAAACACGGATGCGTGATGGGCGGGCTGCTAATACGCCAGTGAATGGCCTTGGCCCCGACCCGGCGCAGCATTTTTACAAGCTTTCTGCTGGTCGTGCCGCGGACAATGGAATCATCAATAACCACGAGGTCTTTACCGTTAAGAATTTCCTTTACCGGATTGTATTTTATCTTGGCGCCAAAATCGCGGATGGCCTGACCGGGCTCAATAAATGTTCTGCCGATATAATGATTGCGGATAATGCCCATTTCATAGGGAATCTTGCTCTCCAGGGAATAACCGGTCGCAGAAGAGTTTGCAGAGTCCGGCACGGGAATAACATACTCCGCCTGCACCGGGTTTTCTTTCGCCAGTTCCACGCCGAGAGCTTTTCTAACTTTTTGCACGCTCTGCCCGAAAATATAACTGTCCGGGCGGGAAAAATATATATATTCAAAAATGCATTTTTTTGGTTTCTGCGCTTTAAAGGGCTTCAGGGATTCGATACCGTTCTCATTTATAATGAGCATCTCTCCGGGTTCGAGCGCTCTAATATATTCCGCATCTATGATATCAAAAGCGCAGGTCTCGGAAGCCAGAACATAACCGCCGTCTTTTTTGCCGAGATTTAAAGGCCTGAAATTCCAGGGATCAACCACACCCACCAGTTCTTTTTCTGTCAAAACCACGAGAGAGAAAGCGCCTTTAACTTTTTTCAGAGCGTCTATGAGCATCTCGCGGAAGCCGTTGCGTTTTGAATTAGCAAGTAAATGAACTATTACTTCGGTGTCCGTCGTGGAGGAAAATATAGAACCGTTCGCTTCCAGTTCTGCCCGCAGCATATCTGCGTTCACAAGATTTCCGTTATGCGCAACCGCCAGCTGACCCCGGGAATAGGAAACGGTGATGGGCTGTGCATTTTTTATGGAGGAAGTACCGGTGGTGGAATAGCGGCAATGACCTATAGCGGCGCGGCCGGGCAGCTCCCCGAAAACGTCGGGAGTAAAATTATCCGCAACCAAACCCATACGAACATGGGAGTAAACTTTGGCGCCGTCCGAAGAAGCAATACCCGCGCTTTCCTGGCCCCTATGCTGAAGCGCATAAAGTCCTAAATAGGCGAGTTTTGAAGCCTCTTCTACGTTATAAATCCCGAATATTCCGCACATAAATCAATAATACCATTTTTAGCTTTGAAAAACAATATGGAAATATAAAGCGGTTTTAGCTACCGTAATAATTTTCTGTAATATTCCTCTATGTCATCCTTGTATTTTCGGGGTTTTTCCTCTTTCAGGGAGTCCATTATGTCTTCCCTAAACTCTTTTGGGGGTTTGTACTCTTTTTTTCCGGGGAGTTTATAGGAACGGTTATACCGGCCGTTTATGCCTTTTTTACCGCGGCCTTTTCCGCCGCTGCTTAAGAGTAACGGCCCGCCGCCCAGGGTCTCGCCCTGTCCCATACTTTCCATTTTACTTTTCAGGGCTTCCAATCTGTTCAGGGCTTCCTGTTCTTCCGGCAGAGCCGAGAAAGACTCCCCGGCGCCAAGGTTTCCAGAGGCGTTTTGCATAGCAATGCCCGCTTTGGAGGCGTCTTCGTTAAAATCCCCGGAAGGAAACCCGTCTTTGGCTGCCCGGTCAACTTCCTTTTTAAATTTATCTAGTTCCGAGAGGTTTTTATCCTGTTTTTCTT
>Ga0265593_1001041_pt1 | contig 13460 bp, 10 predicted proteins | sample saktaG_8_FD_190136 | JGI IMG/M metagenome (GOLD analysis project Ga0265593, IMG submission 190136) | Saline water microbial communities from Sakinaw Lake, British Columbia, Canada - sak_2011_5_24_36m | ecosystem: Environmental > Aquatic > Non-marine Saline and Alkaline > Saline ...
AAGATGAGCGCCGGAGCGTGGGAACCATAAAAAAAGTCGGTGTCGGAACCTTCTTTGACGGCATACGAACAGTCACAAATCGAGTCCATCGCGGCTTGGAAGACCGAATCGCCCGGCTTGGCCAAACGCATGGTTCGCTTCGTTGCCAGACCCTTAGGCAACTTGGTCAACATGGTGCTGCCTAAGGCGGCCATCTACCAACAGCAGTAGGGATACTGTTCGTTTCGTTGCGGGCCTGTCCGAGTGCCCGCCGGTAGTCGCTGGTATCGAACCAACCGCTCTTCGGCAAAGAATTAGGATTGGCAGGATCAAAAGGATGCCAGGGTTGCCAGCCCACATTTGAAGGGTTGGCGATCATCGTGGAGACTTTTCCATGCGGCGACAACAAGATGCTCATGATGGGGTTGGTCCAGCCCCAGTCCATATTCTTGAACCGCATTCGCTTCTTCTTCGGCAACTCCATCAACACCTCCTCATAAGGGACTAGCCCCTGATGGCGTGCCAGCATTTCACGGTAGGTCGTCATGTAATCAGCCCAATAGACTGTCGCCACGACATGCCAGCCCAAGACTCCCACGGCCAGAAACAGCAGGATAACTTGGTTAGGCACCGTGAACCAGGCAGCTTGCAAGCGTGGCCACCGCAATGATACCAATGCCAGAAGGGCTAGGGGAAAAGACACGAAAGCCGGATGGTTCCTCGCCGCGAATTGCATCCATGGGCGAAAAGAACTATCGAAGTAAAACGTTCCCACAATTGCCAGCAGACAAGCCAACCCAAAAATGGCAGCCACCAAGAACGTACTGCCTTTCACCCACGCCCTTTCCTTGGCTACAAGCGGCATCAGCCAGATTATCAGCATGGCTAAGATGGAGAGCAATCCCAAAGCAACCGGAACGTTTATATCTCCGTTAGCGATAAACCATTTCAAAGCTATAAAATCGTTGAAGAAAGCACCGCGATTATTAGGGCCTCTTGGGTTAAGCACAAAGCCAATTTGCACTGCGACAACCACGGCGAACCATGATGCCAAAAGCCATAACCCTATGCGCTGCAATGTGGACTCGACCATGGACGCCCGCCAAATCGCAGCCAGAGCGAGTATGGGGGCAAGAAAAATCATAACCTCATGGGCTAATGGCAATGGAAGCGCTAATAACGCAACAAAGCCCAAGGATGAGTGTTTTTCCGTCCTGAACAAGATCAGATAAAGCACTAGCCAGAAATAGGCTGTTGCGACAGGGCCTTCCACGATTGATGGGAATGCCGCACCCATTGAGCCTGCCAAGTAGTGCAGCAAGGGGAAAAAAAACCATTCCTTGCGATTCTTGGGAAGAACGACATAACACGCAACGACTAAGGCCAGCGGCAAAAGTTGCAATGTGAGGCAGAAAACGACAGCAAGCGTACCCGCATCGTGGATACCCCACGCCATGCCAATGACGCTAGGCAACTGTTGAAGAATTTGCACGGTGCGCCGCGAGGGTTCGAGTAACGCAAACCCCTCATTGATAATCATTATAAGCAAATAACTCGCCCCATCCGCATGCAGCCCGCGCAAGGCCAAAGAAGCGGCGACATTGACTGCCAAGGCTGCCAGGAGAATCATCCAGACAATAGTGGTAAAAGGGATCGAAAGGTTTTTGTTTGAAATGGTATGTGGTGTGAAAACGAACCAACGGCTCAACAGAAAAAAACCAGCGTGTAAACAGGGACGCCCGCAGCATGCGCAAAAACAGGCCCGATGCCGGCATGTCTCAGAGCCATCACCACCCCTTGTTTCAATATCTCGCGAATCAGAAACAGCGGACGCTGCTTGGTTTCCATATACGTTCTGCCTATGTACTCGCCCAAGACACCCAGACAGAACAATTGAATGCTGCCAAAAATCAATATAACCATCATCAGACTGGTCCAGCCAGTGATAGTGTGGCCGACAAGCCAAGAAGCGATGGTATAGACCGTAACCAATGCAGCGATACCGATGCCGCCAAGAGATAAGTAAAAGCTGAGGTGCAGGGGTCGGATGGAAAAGCTCGTCAAAGCGTCAGCGGCAAAAGCAATCATTTTGTACAGCGGATACTTGGTTTCCCCAGTAAAGCGAGGTTCCCGAACATAAGGGATGGCCACTTGACGAAAGCCCACCCATGCGACCATGCCGCGCACAAAGCGATGCCGCTCCGGCATTCGATTAAGCACCTCCAATACATTACGACGCATCAAGCGGAAATCCCCTGTGTCGTGTGGAATTTCTATTTTCACTATCTTTTGAAGAATCCGATAAAATAGTCCTGCGCTGAATTTCTTGAAAAATTTTTCGCCCTGCCTGTCGATTCGCTGCCCATAAACCACGTCAGCACCCTCATCCATCAACCGCATCATCATCAGGCAATAATTCCGGGGGGTCCTGAAGGTCGGCATCCAAAATTAGGATGCGTTCCCCACGGCAAAGGCTAAGCCCGGCGGAGAGCGCGGTTTGATGACCGTGGTTTCTGGAGAGATCGACACAAACAACATGCCCATCCTTTGCGGCTAGGTCACGCATGCTCTCCCAAGTCCCGTCAGTTGATCCGTCATTGACCAGTATGAACTCGAAATTTTCACCAACGGCACTTTTGGCAACTGCTTGGACTCGTCGATAAAGTTCGGTCAATCCCTCTGCCTCGTTATAGCAGGGAACGACCACAGAAAGTTCAAAGGAGGGAATATTTGCCGTCCAGGCAGGATATGCATTGATGAACAAACCTTTATCGTTCATTCACTTAGCCTTTTAAAGTAATTCATGGGTACTGTCAAATGATAGAAAGCGTATAATCCATGGCAGATAATTATAACGCGTATTGCAGGGTGGAGTGCGCAATTATAGGCTCTGGAATTGATTTTGATCGTTCCCGCGCTCTGGCGTCACTGCCATTAAGTTAAAGGGGTGTCCATCTGAGTGCTGTAGGCACAAAATATAGGGATGCCGACGCAATCACCTACCCCGTGCTTCAAGCAGGGCGCGACTCCCAGACAAGTCCGCCCTTGACGGAACAACAACAGGCAGGGGTTACAGCACTAAGATGGACACCCCTTTAGAATATTTGGAGTATCATTTGAAAAACACCGATGCTAAACCAGCCTATGAAACTTTGGAAATAGGCACACCATTAGACTATACCAATGATGTCTATCGGGTGTATTTTGAAGTGCCTGATGCAACCCATGAAGCCAAAAAAATTATCTCTTCTTTTCTAGGCCCGGAAAGATCTGAAAAAATAGTCACACTGGCCCATGGGTATGAAATGGCACTTGGGTGTAATATTGGATATTTTATCGTTCCCACACTCCGCGTCAATGTGATTAAGTTAAAGGGATTGGCGGCATATGGTTTTGTGGGAGCCGCGCCCTCGCGGCGATGGAACAGGCGGGGAACGCGGCCTTGAACCCAATCGCCGCAAGGGCGCGGCTCCCACGATTTGGCTTAACTTAATGATTGGAAGAAAAATATGTACAAATACATTTTGCCGATTTTACTACTATCCGCTTTTCTAGTCCCCGCCCAAGCAGCCGATTGGGATGCCCGGACGACGCGGACCAACACCGCCGTGACCGATGGCGACATCCAAATGGCCCTGACCCAAGGCATCAACCCCGAGTTTGCCCGCACCTTCCCGATACGGCAATACGGCATCCATGTGCTGGTGGACCGGCATACGCCAGCGCAATTGGGGACGGAAATCGTGTACCTGTCCGTCGGCTTGTGCCTACGCCTGCCGGATGGGACTTATGAATTCGCCGAAGGCCGTTACAGCGACTTGGTCCTGTTGCCGACGAACAGCCCACCCGACGTGCAACGACAGGCTGTTGGGCAAAAACTGGCGGCAATGGCGGCGGCATTCTCTCAAGGCATGGTTCAGCAGAAACGGCCTGCACCGAACCATCGGCGTTGATATTTTTGGGTGTGGCGATTTTTCGCCGCACTTCAACTGCCAATCCACCCGACGCCAAACCGGCAAACCATCCCCCCGCCACTGCAAAGCAATTGCCTTTGCCGGATTGACAGTACATACTTGTCTGAAAAAATCTTGTCGATCTGACGCCGTTGATGTGCACTGACAAAACTGACTCAACCGATAACCATTGCCCGCCCGAAGCCAAGCCCATGCTTAAGGATTCACCGACGTTTGCCAAAAAGCTGAATCTTGTTCCGCCGGCGATGCTCATCCTTGGCTTATCCTGTTCCAGTTGTACTTTGATTAAAGGTGCTTTGGAACTCCCTGACCGCGCCATCCAAGCCGTGCTGTCTTTGAACCGGGAAGGTGTGACTGTCGATCCAGTGGAGTTGCAGTCGCAATTGATCCGTTTCTCGGACTATTACTTGGATGCCATCAATGGGGCCACCGGCAAGTTGCGCTTGGGCGACGACGAAAAACCCAACCGTCGCATCCTGCTGGTGCGCCGCATCCAAATATTCGACGATATTCTTGCCATTGCCACCGGCTCCAATGCTTATGCCAATCTGTTGGACTTGATTATCCTTGTCACTTTAAACCGCATGAATGTTGAAAATTATTGGATGCCGCAACGATTTGGAGATTCCGCCAAACCACTGCTGATAACGGCCCAAGATTCGGAAAAGGAGATTTGGCGGATTGCCGCCTCGGTTTTAAGCAAAGAGCAGATTGAAGAACTCCGCAGTGGCATCTATGCCTGGAGTGCAAAACACCCCGACGGGCGCACGCCGCGTGAAATTGGGGCGCTTAGCTTCGCTTCCGAAATTGCCAAGCTAAACAAGACCAACAAGCCTGACAAATCCAGCGTTTTCAATCTATTGATCATTGACCCTTTTGCGGGTTTGGACCCAGCCACCAGCGAATTGGCCAACGCGCGGCTGTTCGCGGAAAGGGGGCTGTTTTTGGCCCGGCGCATGCCGACGCTGATTCGTTGGGAAACCGAGTTATTGGCATTGCAAACTGCGGAAATGCCTCAAATAGAACAACTATTATCTAGCACTAGCCAGTTTTCCAAGTCGGCGGAGCGCTTTAGCCTGGCCAGCGAGCAATTCCCAGCTTTCCTCAGCGGCGAACGCGAGCATATTATCCAAGCCCTTGATGCCCAGCGCCCCGGATTGATCAGCCTCGCCGCGCAGTCGGAAAAAGCCCTCGAAGCCGGGAAACTGATGTCAGAAGCCGCAACTGTCACATTAAATACTTATCGGGATCTAATGAAACAACTGGAAAGCCGCCCGTCCGATCCCAATTCCGAGCCCTTTAGAATTGGCGACTACACCGTAGCCGCCGCCCAGATCGGCGCTAGCGCAGAGCAGTTGTCCAAATTGTTCGCAGCACTCAACCAGACGATCAGCCCGGAGCGCCTCGACGTGGTGTCCGCCAGGATGGATTCGGTCAGCAAACAAGCCCAGGCCAGCAGCAAGCAAATGGTGGACTATGCGTATAAAAAGCTATTGATGCTCGGAGTGATTCTAATCTCGTTTTGTTGTGCCATGGTGTTGGCCACCAGCATGGTGTATTGGATGCTTAAAAAGAAATTCGTCGCCCAGGCTGGCTTGGAGCCAAATAAAAGCGTCGTTCCCCACGAGATTCTTTGAGGTTTTATTGCTATGCATTGCCATCGGAAGCAAACATTTGCTGCGGAGTTGTCCCGGCGGTTATGTTTGTTCGTGCTATTTATGAGTTGCTCTGTCCCGGCTTACAGTGGATCGGCACTGACCTTGCCCCAATTACTGAAACTGTTAGATCCGTTCAATCCCACCTTGGCTGCGGCCCAGGCCCGGCGCGAATCTGCCCAGGGGGCGCTGGCAACCGCCAACCAATATCCAAACCCCACTTTAGAAGGTGGCTCAGGCCAAGCCAAAGAGAGAGGTTCGGGGGGGCGCAACGGCACCAGCGAAGTCGTGATACTCTCCCAACCGCTGGATTATCCCTTCATCCGTGAGGCGCGGCGCAAGGTTGCCGAGGCCGGCATCGTTTCCGCCGACGAGGCCAACCGTAACGTTTGGCTCTCGGTGCGCGCCACCACAAGGCAAGCCTTTTATGAAATCCTGAGGCGGCGGGCGGAACTGGAAATTGCCGAGGCCAACGAACGCCTGCTCCAGCAAATTCGCGAGAAAGTGCAACTGAAAGTGGAAGTCGGCGAAGCGCCTCGCTACGAGGAAGTCAAAGCCATGGCGGAATGGCTCAATGCCGTCAAAATCAAAGAAACCGCCCAAGTGCGGGTGGATGACGCGAAATCCGCCCTGCATGCGTTGTTTGGTGCGGCCCTTCCCCATTCGTTTGAGGTGGAAGGCGAATTGCCGCCCTTGCCGAAGGACCTGCCACCGATTGAAAGCTTGCGTGAAGAAGTGCTGGCCCATCAACCCTTGCTTCGGCAAACCCGCGCCGAAGTGCAACGGGCCCGCGCCAAACTTGGCTATGAGCTGGATTTGCGCTATCCCCAGGTTACCGTGGTAGGCGCGCTGGAGCGTGACCCCGGCTTGCAGCGCTGGCAATTGGGGCTTTCCGTTCCCTTGCCTTTGTGGAATTTGCGCCAAGGGCAGATCAGGGAAGCAACCGCAGATTTAAGCCAGACGGAGGCAATGGCCTCGCAACAAGAATTGACGGTGCTGCGGGAGTTGGAAAATGCTTGGAACCGTTACCGCATCGCCCATCGGCAAGTGGACACCTTTGAAGCAGGGTTGTTGAAACAAGCCGAGAACTCTTTAAAAGTGGCGGAGGCGGCTTACCGTCTCGGCGAACGCGGCATACTCGACTACTTGGATGCCCAGCGCGTTTACCGTAGCGTCAGCAACGACTACCTCAATGCCCGCTTTGACCGCCAGTCATCACTGATTGACCTGGAACGTCTACGCGCGTTGGAATTGAAGGAAAACCTGCCATGAAACCGTGCATGATTTTTATGTTGCTGGCTTTGTCGGTGAATCTGCCCGCCTTCGCCGAAGCGCCGCCCCGTTCGGTCATCGCCCCTCCGGCCTTGCTCAAGCAGTTGAAAATCGTCGCCATTGGCCAAGCCGAATTACGGGATTCCTTGCGCGTCCCCGCCCGTGTGGATTTGGATCAGCATCGGATGGCACGCATCGGCGCGACGGTGACAGGCCGCATCGTGGAGACCAAAGCGTGGATCGGTCAGACGGTGCGCAAGGGCGAGACCCTCGCCATTCTCAACAGCACCGAACTTGGCATGGCCCAAGCGGCCTATTTGAAAGCCGCTTCGCAAGTCAGCCTGCGCGAGTTGGCGGTGAGCCGCGCCCGCCGTTTGTTGGAAGCCGATGTGATCGCCTCCGCCGAATTGCTGGAGCGGGAGGGAATGCTCCGCGAAGCGGAAGTCGATTTGCGCGCCGCCACCGACCAGTTGCGGGTCATAGGGATGAACGAGGCGGACCTCGTCAAGTTGGCCCATGATAAAACCATCCATTCGTTCACCCCCATCGTCGCCAGTCTCAGCGGCGTGGTGATCGAACGCAACGTGACCGTGGGGCAAGTGGTCCAGCCAGCCGATGCGCTGTTTACAGTGGCCGACCTTTCCCATGTCTGGTTGGTGGCCGAATTGCCCGAGCAACAAGCCCATTGGGCAAGGCTAGGGGATGAAGCCAATGCTGACATCGCCGCTTTGCCGGATGACAACATGAGCGGCAAGTTGATTTATGTCGCCGATTTGGTCAACCCGGAAACCCGCACCGTCACCGTGCGCATGGACATGCCCAATCCCCGGCGCATCCTCAAGCCGCAAATGCTGGCAACGCTCTTGATCCGCAAACAGGGTGCGAATTACTTGGTATTGCCGGATTCGGCGGTGATCCGGGATGGCAACCGCGATCATGTCTTTGTGCAAATCGCGCCGACAAAATTTGATCTGCGCCCGGTGCAATTAGGCGAGGACGAAGGCGGCATACGCCCGGTGCTCAGCGGGCTGAAAGCGGGTGAAAGGGTGGTGACGGACGGCGGCTTCCACTTGAACAACGAGCGTTTGCGCAAGGAATTGGAGTAAGCCATGGTCGAAGGACTGATTCGTGGCGGACTCAACAACCGAATTCTCGTCGTGGCCGTTGCCTTGGGGCTGGCGCTGTTTGGCATCCGCGCCGTCGAGACATTGTCTGTCGATGCGTTTCCCGATGTCACCAACATCCAAGTGCAAATTGCCACCGAAGCGCAGGGGCGCTCGCCTGAGGAAGTCGAGCGTTTCATCACCGTGCCGCTGGAAATCGCCATGACCGGCCTGCCCGGCCTGACTGAAATGCGAACCTTGATAAAGAACGGGCTGTCCATCATCACCCTCGTGTTCACCGACCAGACTGATGTGTATTTCGCCCGCCAGTTGGTGATGGAACGTTTGATGGATATCCGTGAGCGCATGCCCGAAGGTGTCTCACCCATCTTGGGACCGGTATCGACCGGCTTGGGCGAGGTGTACCAGTACACCTTGGATCGCCTTGACGATGGGCGGCGGGCGTTGACTCGGGACGACCTAATGCGCCGACGCGAAACCCAGGACTGGGTGGTGCGCCCGTTGTTACGAGGAATTCCCGGCGTGGCTGAAATCAACTCCCAAGGCGGGTATGTCAAGCAATACCAAGTTCTGGTCAACCCGGACCGGATGCGCCATTACCATATCGCCCTGGCTGATATTTACAATGCTTTAGTACGCAACAACGCCAACAGTGGCGGCGGCGTGTTGCCGCATTATGCCGAGCAATATCTGATACGCGGCGTGGGTTTGATCCGGGGCGTCGAGGACATCGGCAATATCGTATTGAAGGAGGAAAACAACGTCCCGGTGCATATCCACGATTTGGCCGAAGTCAAAATCGGCCACGAATCGCGCGTAGGCGCGGTCATCAAAAACGGTTACACCGAGTCGGTGGGAGGCATCGTGATGATGTTGCGCGGCGGCAATGCCAAGGAGGTGGTCGGGCGCATCAAAGACCGGGTGCAGGAAATAAATGACAAGAACATGCTGCCGGACGGGCTGAAGATCGTCCCCTATTATGACCGTAGCGAATTGGTCGATGCCGCCTTGTACACCGTAACCAAGGTATTAATCGAAGGCATCGCGCTGGTCGTCGTCATTCTGTTTCTGTTCCTGGGCGATGTGCGTTCCAGCTTGATCGTGGTCAGTTCACTGCTCGTCACACCGCTGGTCACCTTCATTATCATGAACCAAGTGGGCATATCCGCCAACCTGATGTCCTTGGGTGGATTGGCCATCGCCATCGGTTTGATTGTCGATGGCTCGGTGGTGGTGGTCGAAAACGCCTTCCGCCTGCTCAGCGAACAAAAGAGCAAGCGCATCCCCCGTCTGCGCGTGGTTTTGAACGCAACCCTGGAAGTCGCCACCCCGGTATTATTCGGCGTGGGCATCATCATCCTAGTGTTTTTGCCGTTGATGACCCTGCAAGGCATGGAGGGCAAGATGTTCGCCCCCTTGGCCTACACCATCGCCATTGCGCTGTTGATTTCCCTGCTCCTGTCGCTGACGCTGACACCCGTGTTGTGTTCCTACGTGCTGGTGGGACAAGAAGGCGAGCACGACACCTTCATCGTGGCGATGATTAAGCGCCCCTATCTCAAACTGCTGGATTGGGCCATGGCCCATGGCAAGATCGTGGTACTGACGGCAGTGGGGCTGTTCGGCGGGACGTTGGCCCTGATCCCCCTGCTTGGCACCTCGTTCATACCGGAAATGAAGGAGGGCTCCATCGTGCCGGCCATCAACCGCATGCCGAATATTTCGCTCGATGAAGGCATCAAAATGGAAATGGAGGCGATGCGCATGGTCATGGAGATACCGGGGGTGCGCATGGTGGTCACCAATATAGGGCGCGGCGAAAGCCCCGCCGACACCCAAGGCCAAAATGAATCCACCCCTATCGCGACGCTGAAACCTCGCGAAGAATGGCCGAAAGGCTGGACCCAAGACAACATCATGGACGCGATGCGCGACAAGCTCTATGAAAACCTGCCCGGTGTGCAAATCGTCATGGCCCAGCCGATTTCCGACCGGGTGGACGAGATGGTGACGGGGGTGCGCTCGGACGTGGCGGTGAAAGTGTTTGGCGACGACCTTGAAGAACTCAAGCGCACCGCCAATGCAATCGCCAAAGTCGCAGGCGAAATCAAAGGGGCGCAAGATATTCGCGTGGAACGGGTGACCGGCCAGGAATACTTGAATATCAGCATCGACCGCCCGGCCTTGGCCCGCTACGGGTTGAATGCCTCGGATGTGCATGATGTCATTGAGACTGCCATCGGCGGCAAAATCGCCACGGAGATTTTCGAGGGCGAACGCCGCTTCTCGGCGGCGGTGCGCCTGCCGGAGGATTTCCGCAACAGCGTCGAAAAGATCGAAGCCATCATGCTGACATCGCCCAACGGGGCGCGAGTGCCTTTGGGCGATGTTTCGCATATCGAATTGATCGACGGCCCGGCCCAGATCAGCCGGGAAATGGCCAAGCGCCGCATCGTCATCGCCATCAATGTCAGGGATCGCGATTTGGGCGGTTTCGTCGCCGAATTGCAAAAAGCGGTGGCGGACAAGGTGAAACTCCCGGAAGCTTACTACTTGGAATGGGGCGGGCAGTTCCAGAACATGGAACGCGCCATGGGGCATCTGAAAATCATCATCCCCCTAACCATTGCCGCGATCTTTTTTCTACTGTTCATGCTGTTCAACTCACTGCGCTTCGCCGCGTTGATCATCTTGGTGCTGCCGTTCGCCTCAATCGGCGGGGTGGTGGCACTTTATTTGACTGGCGAGTACCTGTCGGTGCCGGCGTCGGTCGGCTTCATCGCGTTGTGGGGCATTGCCGTGCTCAACGGCGTGGTGCTGGTGTCGTATATCCGCACCTTGCGGGATGCCGGCAAGAAACAAGCCGAGGCCATCCGGCAGGGGTGCGAACAGCGCTTCCGCCCGGTGATGATGACCGCGACCGTCGCCCTGCTGGGCTTGGTGCCGTTCCTGTTTGCCACCGGCCCTGGCTCGGAAGTGCAGCGCCCGCTTGCCATCGTCGTCATCGGCGGGTTGATCACCTCGACGCTACTAACCCTCGTCATGCTACCGAGCCTGTATCGCTGGTTTGAAGAAAAGCGTGTCGAAGCTTGACTGATTCCGACCATAAATTAATATCGTGCGCAGGAATCCGTGTAACCACAATGACTAACCTTTGGCGGAAACAAATGGATTTTCAAGGCTTAATATCACGCATACCCCTTTCATTCTGGCGTTTTGCACTGGTCGGCATCGGCGGTTTGTTCGTCGATCTGGCTGTCCTCTACGCCGGTTTGTGGGGCTTGGGGTTGTCATGGTTTTCGGCAAAGGTGATTTCCTTTTTCGCTGCGGCCACCTTCACTTGGTGGATGAACCGGCAATATACCTTTGGCAAAAGCAATAAATCCCTTTTAGTTGAATGGGCTAGCTTTTTGGCGACGAATGCCTTTGGCGGGTTCGTCAATTTATCCGTTTACACCGCCGTCGTCACTCAGTTTCACCCTTATGTTTGGCTGCCTGCCGTCGCAACGGCAATGGGTTCGCTGGGCGGCATGTTTTTCAATTATTTGTCGTCCAAGCATCTCGTCTTTAACCAAGTGTCCAGACTGGAAATCCTTGCCAAGGACTCGAGGGTCGGGGAAATTCCGCCATTTCCCCGTATTCTTTATTTAGTCACTTGCCTAGTGTGCCTGGCTTTTGGTGCCACCGCCCTTTGGCTGGGCATGGACGCGAGTTGGAGCTTGAGAAATTACCATTGGTACAACGGCTGGGCTTATGTCAACGGCTTGACGGGTCGCGATGGGTTGGTCAGCCAGCTTGCCAGTTTCTTTAATCCAATGGTGGATGTGCCTTATGCGCTGGCGGTCGGGTACCTACCCGCCCGCGGTGTCGGATTCCTTTTGGGCATGTTGCACGGTTTGAACTTCCTGCCCTTGTCCGCCATTGCATGGCAACTTTCCACCCTTGCCAACACACGCCATCGCCTGATCGCTTCCGCCACTTTGGCAGCGGTTGGACTGTGTGGCGCGGGAGGTTTATCCGAAGTTGGCCTAGTGTCTAACGACAATGTGCTGAGTTTGGGCGTGCTGACCTCGATCTTGCTGGTCGTTGCAAATTGGGACAAAATCGTCCATGAGTCCAACATTAGAGGTGTTGCCTGGACGGCCATGGCGGGAATCCCCGTCGGACTGGTTTTTGGCTTGAAACAGCCCTTGGCAATCTATGGTGTTGGTTTGACTGCCGCGTTCCTGATTGCCAGCATGACGCCGCCGCGCCGTATTCTGGCGGCTTTCTGTTTTGGCTTCGGGGTGTTGGTTGGATTCGCTTTGACCGGGGGTTATTGGGCGGTGCATTTGTGGAAAGCGTTTGGCAACCCATTCTTTCCGAATTTCAATCAGATTTTTCAATCGCCATGGGCTCTACCCATCCCCTACTACGACAGGAGCTTTATTCCGCAGACCCTCGTCGATAAAATCCTTTTCATCTTTCGATTCAGCTTCGATAGCCACCTGTGCAGTGAAACTGTCTTTCGCGACTTTCGTTTGTTGTCGTTGATAACGCTTATCCTACTCGCCGCATTGGCGAGGGTTTGGCGCAAACAAGCCCATCCTTTCACCCATCCCGGCCCCACTGTTTGGATGTTGGCGGCGGGTTTGGCGGCTTTTGCCATTTGGGTTCCTTTGTTTTCCATATACCGCTCTCTCATTCCGCTGGAAATGCTCGCGCCTTTGTTGTCGGTCGCCGCCATTGGCTTATTGCCATTGGGAAAACGAACGCGCCTAGGTGCGGCAATCAGTTTGCTGGCGTTGTTGACGGTTTCAACCGTTCCCGGCGACTGGGTGCGCGTTCCATGGGAAGATAAGGCGATTGCCGTCAATGTGCCGGACGTGCCACAGCCCTCAGAATCGTTGGTTTTGTTGTCCGGTCATGAACCCTTGTCTTTCCTTATCCCAGCCTTTCCAAAATCCATGCGTTTTTATCGCATTGACAGTACATTCACCCTACCCGATGAGTCTGAAGCTAAGTTCCGTAGCGTTTTTCGTGAGGCTATACGGATCAACCGTGGGCCTATATATTCGCTGCATAGTGCCAAGGAGGGGCATGAAGCGATAAAGAAGCTGGCCGAATACAGCCTTGAATTGGATAAAACCGGTTGCCGAGAATTATCCTCACCGATAGGCACCGGTGCTTATGCATTATGCCTAACCCGCAAGTTATCAACTGTTCAATGAGAATTGCTGGTTGGGAAAAAGGCCGACTCGGTTTTATAAACCGAGTCGGCCTAGTCTTCCAATCAGCGCGAGAGACTAACCCTCGCGCCCTTGCCTAAGCTTATTTCTCCAACAACACGGCGTGTGCCGCTGCCAAACGGGCCACGGGGACGCGCGGACCGGAGCAGGAAACATAGGTCAATCCCGCCTTGTGACAGAAATAGATCGACTCGGGGTGACCGCCCGCCTCGCCGCAGATGCCGACCT
>Ga0265593_1001042_pt1 | contig 13454 bp, 12 predicted proteins | sample saktaG_8_FD_190136 | JGI IMG/M metagenome (GOLD analysis project Ga0265593, IMG submission 190136) | Saline water microbial communities from Sakinaw Lake, British Columbia, Canada - sak_2011_5_24_36m | ecosystem: Environmental > Aquatic > Non-marine Saline and Alkaline > Saline ...
GTGATGCGCCAAATCGTCGGATGCGCATGAGTGAGTTAGCTGAATTAGCAATGCTCTCTAAATCTCGACTTTCACATCGGATGAAAGTTATGGAGAAAGCTGGCTGGGTTCGCCGCGAACTATGTAGTGAAGATAAACGCGGCTCGTGGGCAATTATGACTGATAAAGGCTTTAAAGCAATTGCCGCTGCCGCGCCTTGCCATGTAGATAGCGTGCGTAAGCGATTTTTAGATCAGATATCAATTAAGGAGCAGGCCGAGCTAGCTGGAATATTTAGCCACTTGACGGAAGAGCTTCGCGAACAATATAAAACTGAAAATTAATCTAGGCATTAAATAAAAAAAGACCCGGCGCTTTCGCGTCGGGTCTTTTTAGAAAGACGGGCTTACTTTGCAGCAGCCTTTTTACGACGACGACGCTTTGGTGCTGCTTTCTTAGCAGCAGCCTTTTTACGACGACGCTTTGGTGCTGCTTTCTTAGCAGCAGCCTTTTTACGACGACGCTTTGGTGCTGCTTTCTTAGCAGCAGCCTTTTTACGACGACGCTTTGGTGCTGCTTTAGCAGCAGCCTTTTTACGACGACGCTTTGGTGCTGCTTTAGCAGCAGCTTTCTTACGACGCTTTGCAGCCACGTAGATCTCCTATCGGAATGGTTCGATCCGTCACCGAACCTGTTCAAGGCATAGCCTGACAGTATTTGGCAAAAGATTCCACTATTTTGCATAAATAATGTAGTGCGTGTCGCAATTGGTTTTTTAAAATAATGTGCATTTGCAAGAAAAATAATCGAAAAAAGTTGGACTTTTCATGCGTAAAAAGTTAGTTTTTACGAAAAATCGACATTTTTACGAAAAATGTTACCTAAATTAACGCACCAGTAATATAAAAATATTTTTAAATATTTCCCGATTTTTGACGTTTTTTCGCCGCTTCGACTGCAAATTCGTTGCTTCTAACATCGTAGCGACGAAACGTTGGCATCGCCGCTGAAATTGAAAATACAAAGGCGATACATAACATGCCGCCACCAACAACCGATGTTCTTAAAGAAGTTGCGGCTGCCATTCCACCGGCTCTTGCCTGTCCGCCAAGTGGTCCAACTGAGTAAGAAAGCAATTCAATGCCGGCCATCCGACCGCGCAATTCATCTGGAATGGATTGATTCCAAATGGCGGCTCGGAAAAGTGCGCTGACCATATCGGATGCGCCAGCTAACACTAAGAATAATAAGATTACCGGTAGCGAATTTGTCACGCCCGCTAACGTTATTGCCACCCCCCAACCAAGTGCCGCAATTGCAATTGCGCGACCGTGGTGCGGATAGTTTCTGATCCAACCACTTGTTAAAGTAATTAGAGTTGCGCCAATCGTTCCGGCGGCATAGAAGAATCCGAGCGCCCAAGGCGCGCCAACTTGGTCGGCCCAAAACGGGAAGAGCGCGGTTGGCATCGCAAAGAACATGGCTGCTAAATCGACCAGGTATGTTCCGAGCAAATCTTTCCGATTGACGGCGTATCGGAGCCCCTCCACCAAACTTGCAAATGAAGGTGGTGCTGCGTTGGCCGAAGGCGGAATATTTCGAACTTTATATAAGAAAATTAGCGCAATTACGAAGGTAATTACATCGATTAGATAGCCATAGGTGGCGCCGTAGTTGGAAATGACGATTCCAGCGACCGCAGGAGCCACAATTACCCCAAATTGCCCGCGTAAACTCATTAAAGCGCTAGCGCTGGGCAGATCATCATGGCTGACGATTCTGGGCAAGATTGCATCCATGCTGGGGCGTTGCAACCCATTAAGTGCGGCGAAAGTGCCGGCCACGATGTAGATGAGCACCAAATTCGGGTTCGGCAACAAGGAATTGCCCAGTAGAAGTAAAGTCATTATCAGCGCCGCAAACTCGGTTGCCCAAACCATTTTCTTTCGGTCAACTGCATCGGCTAAGACACCACCGTAGAGTCCGAAAACGATTAACGGCACAAGTTCAACAACGCCCATTAGCCCGACTGCTAAAAAGGAATGGGTAATCTCTTTAATCTGAAATGGGAGCGTTACATAAGTAATCATCGAGCCAAAATGGGTTACTAAACCGGCACTCCATAGGTTTCGGAAATCGCGATATTTTCGCAGTGGCGAAGTATCTATGGCGAATTTTTTAATGAAAGGTTTCTTTCTCTCCCGGGAAGGTTCCTGATTCTACGTCCCCTATCCATTCTGTAACGGCTGCGCTCATATCTTGACGAAGATTTCGATATGCCCGGGAAAATTTTGGTGGGTTTATCGTGATCCCCATTAAGTCAGTCCAGACCAGTACTTGCGCATCACAATCTTTGCCGGCACCAATTCCAATAGTAGGAATGGATAATTCCGCGGTTATTTGCGCAGCTAATTCTGCTGGGATCAACTCAAGGACTATCGCAAAACAACCCGCAGCTTGAATTGCTTTTGCATCTGCAAGAATTTTTGCACCATCACCATTTCGACCTTGCACTTTAAAACCACCGAGCGCGTTTACTGATTGCGGGGTCATACCAAGATGGCCCATTACTGGTATTCCAGCGGCCACCAAAGTTTTTATCTGCTCCGTAACTCGGGCGCCACCCTCGAGTTTTACGGCGTGAGTTTTTGCTTCCTTGAGGAACCTAATTGAAGTAGATAACGCTAATTCGGGGCTCGCCTCATAGGAACCAAACGGCAGGTCAGCAACAACTAATGCTTTTTCTGAGCCACGAACTACAGCGCGGGCCAGTGGAATTAATTCATCGACAGTTACCGGAATCGTGTTCTCCTCACCAAGGAAATTATTTCCGGCGCTATCACCAACTAAGAGGAGTGGTATGCCAGCGCCATCAAAAATCGAAGCGGTCATAGATTCGTAAGCAGTGAGCATCGCCCACTTCTTCCCGCCCTTTTTCCAGGCGGCTAAATCGGCAATCGTGTAACGGCTCATCAAAAATTCCCTTCATCCTCGAGGCCGAAATGGTCCCCGGGTTTATGGAACGTGCGGATTAATTGTATCGAGATACTCTTGAACGGTGAATACCGCGATCGGACCGATTCGAATTGGGTTAGCCCAAGTCAACCCGACCGTTGGCGACCTATCGGGAAATCGCGAGTTAATTCTTAAATTCGCTCGTCATGCAAAATCGGGCGGTGCTCATATTCTGCTCTTCCCGGAGATGGTTCTAACTGGATATCCAGTTGAAGATTTAGCGATGCGTCCCTCATTCCGAGATGGTTCGCGCCGTGCAATTAATGAGTTGGCGCTCGCGCTAGCTGAGTCCGAATTTGAAGATTTAGTTTCAGTCGTTGGGTATTTAGATGAAAGCGAGAGCGGATCTCCGCAGAACGCAATAGCCATCATTTATCGCGGTGAGATTAAAGCGAGATATATAAAGCACCATCTCCCAAATTATGGCGTCTTTGATGAGTTCCGAAACTTCACTCCAGGAAATACTTCGTTAATCGTCAGAATTCATGGCATCGATGTTGGTTTTGCAATCTGCGAAGATATCTGGCAAGACGGTGGCCCAGTTGCGGAATTAGCTAACCGAGGCGCTGGTTTATTGTTGGTGCCAAATGGCAGTCCTTTTGAAAAGGCTAAAGATGATAAAAGATTGGAACTAGCTAGTCGCCGAGCCCGCGAAGTTGGTGCGCCACTTGTTTATGTAAATATGGTTGGCGGCCAAGATGATTTAGTTTTCGACGGTGATTCCATAGTTGTAGATGCTGGTGGAAAATTGATCGCGCGATCACCACAATTTGTGGAGGGTTTAGCGCTGGTAGATCTCGAGGCGCGGTTGCGCTCGGCTGATCCGGATTTAGTAATCACTGATATTCCAATTGCAAAGTATGAAAAATTAAAAATTGGCAAAATTGATGCACTCGATACTTATGGCGAAATTTGGGAAGCCTTAGTTTTAGGGCTAAAAGATTATGTAACTAAAAATGGCTTTAAGAGCGTTGCCCTTGGACTTTCGGGTGGCATTGATTCCGCGCTAGTTGCAGTGATTGCAGTTGATGCCCTTGGTCCGCAGGCTGTCCACGCGATCGCCTTACCGAGTCGTTATTCCTCAACTCACTCGCTAGAGGATGCGCTGGCGTTAGCGTTAAACACCGGATTGAACTATCGAGTGATTTCGATCGAGCCTATGGTTACTGCCTATTTGAACTCGATAAATCTTGATGGGTTAGCGGAAGAGAATTTGCAAGCGCGAGTTCGCGGTACCACCTTGATGGGGCTATCGAATCAAGAGGGTCATTTAATTTTGGCAACCGGAAATAAATCTGAGTTAGCGGTTGGGTACTCCACTCTTTATGGCGACGCAGTTGGCGGCTTTGCTCCGATTAAAGATATCTTTAAAGTAGATGTTTGGAACCTCGCTAAATGGCGAAATGATCAAGCGATTAAACGCGGTGAAACCCCACCGATTCCAACTAACTCAATTTCGAAAGAACCGAGCGCCGAACTTCGTCCTGGACAGAAAGATTCTGATTCGCTCCCGGAATACCCAATCCTCGACCAAATTCTCGCAATCTATATTGAGAAAGCTGGCAGCGTGGATGCAATCGTTGCGGCTGGATTCGATCGGGCTTTAGCGGAGAAAGTAATCTTGATGGTCGATCGCGCAGAATTTAAACGACGCCAATATCCACCTGGGCCAAAAGTTTCTTCGTTAGCATTTGGAAAAGACCGCAGATTGCCGATGACTTCGCATTGGCGGGAATCTCGTTAACTTGCGAATCGTTCGCAAGTTGCTGATATAAAAACCTTCGCTAAAATTATGCCATGTTGAAAATCGTTACGTGGTTCTTTACTCGCCGCATTGTGATCGATCTTCATCGCGCTAATTCTTGCGCTTGCTAATTTCTTAGATTTGCCAACCTGGTGGTTGCGCACCGTTATCTCAAAGCTCTCCGCATACTTAAATTAAAATCCCAAAATCCTAAAATTCTAGAATTGGAAAATCATGAAGGTTTACAACGACATTACAGAAATATATGGAAACACCCCACTAGTAAGACTTAATCGCATGATGGATGGGGCCGCAGCTACCGTTTATGCGAAGTTGGAATTTTATAATCCAACCAGCACTGTGAAAGATCGGCTTGCAATTGCGATGGTTGATGCTGCCGAAAAGAGCGGTGCGTTAAAGCCAGGCGGCACAATTGTTGAGGCGACATCCGGCAATACCGGAATAGCGCTAGCAATGGTCGGTGCAGCGCGTGGCTACAAAACCATTTTGACGATGCCAGATTCGATGTCGAAAGAGCGACGTACCTTATTAAAGGCTTTTGGCGCGGAGTTGGTTTTAACGCCAGCAAAAGATGGAATGCGCGGTGCGGTCGCCAAATCGGAAGAACTTGGCGCAAACGGTGCAGTATTAGTAAGACAATTTGAGAACGAAGCTGGTCCGGAGATTCACCGAAAAACAACGGGCACTGAAATTTGGCGCGACCTTGATGGCAAGGTAGATGCGGTCGTTGCGGGAATTGGAACTGGCGGCACGATAACTGGGGTTGGCCAATATCTGCGTGAGAAAAATCCAGATATCAAAATATTCGCAGTCGAACCATTTGCTTCGCCAATTTTAAATGGCGGCGCACCTGGTGGGCATCCGATTCAAGGAATTGGGCCGAACTTCATTCCGCAAGTATTAGATACCAAAATTTATAACGAAGTCTTAGATGCCACGGCTGACGATGCTGTGAAATATGCGCGCCGCGCTGCAACCGAAGAAGGAATTTTAGCTGGCATATCTTCGGGGGCTGCGCTTTGGGCAACATCTGAAATAGCAAAACGTCCAGAATTTGCCGGTAAAACTATTGTGGTAATAATTCCATCATTTGGCGAGCGTTACCTTTCTACAATTCTTTATCAAGATTTAATGGATGCGCAATGAGATTTCTAAAGAATGTTATTGAAGATATTGATGTTGCGTTAACTCGCGACCCGGCAGCGCGTAATCGAGTAGAGGTGGCGCTTGCATATCCAGGCGTGCATGCACTTTGGGCGCATCGTGTTTCACATTTTCTCTGGAACCACCGACTTAAATTAATCGCGCGCGTTCTATCTAATTGGTCAAGAAGTGCAACCGGAATTGAGATTCATCCTGGTGCAAAGATTGGGCGACGATTTTTTATTGATCACGGCATGGGCGTTGTAATCGGGGAGAGTGCCATCATCGGTGATGATGTAATGCTTTATCACGATGTAACGATCGGAGCCCGTGGTTATGATTTGGGTAAGCGCCACCCAACCTTGAAAAACGATGTAATTGTTGGAGCTGGCGCAAGAATCCTTGGCAATATAACGATCGGCGAACATGCGGTAATTAGCGCTAATTCGGTGATCTTGAAGGATGTAGCCGCTCGTAGCGAGCGGGATGCTTCCGAACTTTTTATGATTTAACATGGTTGTAACGCGGCTTTGGCATTATGGCTGCCATGTCCCCAGCAGATAGCCAACTCCAAAAGCAAGAAGAGTTTGTAATTAGAACTCTGGAAGAGCGCAACATTAGATTTGTCCGGCTTTGGTTTACCGATGTACTCGGTTTCTTGAAATCTGTTGCGATTGCGCCACCAGAGTTAGAGAATGCTTTTGCAGAAGGTATTGGATTTGATGGTTCCGCAATTGAAGGTTTTGCGCGAATTACTGAAGCGGATATGTTGGCAAAACCAGATTCTGCAACTTTCTCAATTCTGCCATGGCGAACTGAAGCACCTGGAGCAGCGCGAATGTTCTGCGATATCGCGATGCCAGATGGCAGGCCATCGCCGGCAGATCCTCGTAACGTACTTCGCCGAACCTTAAATAAAGCTGCGCAAATGGGTTACACCTGTTACACCCATCCGGAAATTGAATTCTTCTTATTTAAATCTGCTCCCGTAAAAGGTGAAGCCCCAATTCCAGTAGATCAGGGTGGATATTTTGATCACACACCTGCTGTAGTTGGTCATGATTTCCGACGTCAGGCAATTACATTATTAGAGGAGATGGGCATTTCCGTTGAATTTAGCCATCATGAAGGCGGCCCTGGTCAACAGGAAATTGATTTACGCGACGCTGATGCGCTAACAACTGCAGATAACATCATGACTTTCCGTCATGTCATTAAAGAAGTTGCGCTAGATCAAGATTTCTATGCATCATTTATTCCAAAACCATTTACCGACCATCCGGGAAGTGGAATGCATACTCACGTTTCGCTTTTTAAAGGTGAAGAGAATGCCTTTTACGATGCAAAAGCTGAATTCAATTTATCTAACGTTGGCCGATCGTTTATCGCTGGGATTTTGACCCATGCTGCTGAAATCACCGCCGTTACAAATCAATGGGTTAATTCTTATAAGCGATTACATGGTGGCGGCGAAGCGCCGGCTCTAGTTAATTGGGGTCCAAGTGATCGTGGTGCGCTAGTTAGATTGCCGATGTACAAACCTGGGAAAGAGAACTCAACTCGAATTGAATTTAGATCACCAGATTCAGCATGTAATCCATACCTTGCGTTTGCGGTAATGATTGCCGCTGGCTTAAAAGGAATTGAGGGGAAGTACGAACTAAAAAGTTCTAGTGATTTAGTTTCACTCCCAACCAATTTAAATGAAGCAATTAAGGCAATGGAAAAGAGCGAATTAGTTCGAGAAACTTTAGGGGAGCACGTTTTTGAGTATTTTCTCCGCAATAAGCGGGCCGAATGGGCCGAGTATCGCCGCCAAGTAAGTGCCTATGAACTCGACCGATATTTGCCAGTCCTCTAGTTGCAGCGATAACCTTTAGCCATGTTGCGCAGCGAGATATTAACCGGATCCGTTCTTCTTCGCGGACTCCTCCTTCGCTGCCGCGACGGGGCCAAATAACCGGTCCCTCGTCGCGGGGTTTGGCTACGCCGGTAATAAACCCAACCCGCGAATGGAGCAAGAAATGAATTTTCCGCCACAAAGCCCAAGTTCAATGCCAGTAAATCGTTATTCAAGTTTTATCCCGGTAGATCTAAAAGATCGTACTTGGCCAACAAAACAGATGAAGTACGCACCGCAATGGTGTTCGGTTGATCTGCGCGATGGCAATCAAGCGTTAATTGATCCAATGGATGCCAGCCGTAAATTGGCGATGTTCACGCTGTTAGTGAAGATGGGTTACAAAGAGATTGAAGTTGGTTTTCCGTCAGCAAGTCAGACTGATTTTGATTTTGTACGAAAAATTATTGATGATGGTCTAATTCCTGATGATGTAACGATTCAAGTATTAACCCAAGCTCGCGATCAATTAATTCGCCGTACCTATGAATCGATCAAAGGCGCTAAACAAGCGGTCGTTCATCTTTATAACTCAACTTCAACTTTGCAGCGCCGAGTAGTTTTTGGCCAAGATAAAGAAGGCATTAAGAAGATTGCAACTGATGGGGCAAAACTATGCCTTGAATTACGAAATACAGTTCCAGGAACTTTAGTTTCTTTTGAATACTCACCAGAATCTTTTACCGGTACCGAGTTAGATTTTGCGCTCGAAGTTTGCAATGCGGTAAATGATATTTGGCAGCCAACCCCTACTTGGAAATCAATTATAAATTTACCTGCGACCGTCGAAATGGCTACCCCAAATGTTTACGCAGATTCGATCGAATGGATGCATCGAAACCTTAAATATCGTGACAGCGTAGTTTTAAGTTTGCATCCGCATAATGATCGCGGCACTGGTGTTGCAGCAGCAGAACTCGGTTACCTTGCAGGTGCAGATCGAATCGAAGGTACGTTATTTGGAAATGGTGAGCGGACCGGAAACGTCTGTTTAGTGACGTTGGGCTTAAATTTAATGAGCCACGGCATTGACCCGATGATTGATTTCGCTAATATTCCGGAGATTCGCAGAACTGTTGAATATTGCAACCAACTGCGCGTGCCAGAACGTCATCCATACGGAGGCGATTTAGTTTTCACCGCATTCTCCGGTTCGCATCAAGATGCGATTAAAAAAGGTTTGGAACATTTAGAAGTTGATGCCGCTAAGGCTGGCAAAAAGATTGATGAATTTACTTGGGCGGTGCCATATTTACCAATCGATCCAAAAGATATTGGGCGAACTTATGAAGCCGTTATTAGAGTTAACAGCCAATCCGGTAAAGGTGGCGTTGCATACGTAATGAAGAGTGAACATCAACTCGACTTACCGCGTCGCTTGCAAATTGAATTTAGCCAAGTTATCCAAGCCAAGACCGATAACGAAGGTGGCGAAGTTCTAGCAGATGCGATGTGGAATATTTTCGTTGATGAATACTTACCAAGTGATGATAACCGTTGGGGAAGATTTAGAATCCAATCCCTAACTCAAACTTCTTCACCAGAAAAAGGTAATGAACTAACGGTAAATATTTTAGATTCTGGGAAACTATTGACTTTAACTGGCCAAGGAAATGGTCCAATTTCTGCTTTCTGCCACTTAATGCAGACACATGGCGTAGATGTCCAGGTTGCGGATTACTATGAACATGCGATGTCTGCCGGTGGGGATGCCAACGCTGCTGCATATTTAGAGTGCACCATCAGCGGCGGCACCTATTGGGGAGTTGGGATTGACCCAAGCACCACAACTGCATCACTTAAAGCCGTTGTGTCGGCGGTAAATCGAGCACTTCGCTAGTTCTAATCGTTACGGTGTGCCCGTGGCGCTATATCGAGATCATGCGGTTATTTTGCGCACACAAAAATTGGGTGAAGCTGATCGCATCATTACCTTATTCACCAAAGAGCATGGTCGAGTTCGCGCCGTTGCGAAAGGTGTTCGGCGCACAAAATCTAAATTTGGCGCTCGATTAGAGCCAGGAAGTCATATCGATATTCAGCTATATACCGGAAAAACTTTTGACATAGTTACCCAAGTTGAGAGTATCGAAAATTACGGTGACACCATTTCGCAAGATTATCAAAAGTGGACAATTGCCAGCGCGATATTGGAAGCGGCGGAACGATTTACCAATAACGAACATGAACCAGCGTTACAGCAATTTTTATTAGTAGTTGGTTCGCTAAAAGCGTTAGCCCACGAATCACATGATGCATCACTAATTCTTGATGCTTATCTACTTCGCTCGCTTTCAGTAGCTGGTTTTGCCCCTTCAATGACAATCTGCTCAAGGTGTGAAGCACCTGGACCCCATAAATATTTCTCTTTAATTGGTGGCGGATCAGTATGTGTTGATTGCAAACCATCAGCATCGGCGACACCAGCAGTCGAAACTTTAGAATTGATGTCAGATTTATTAACCGGAAATTGGGAAGGCGCTGATCAAAGCGAACTCAGGTACCGCCGCGAAGCGTCAGGATTAATCGCCGCATATTTACAGTGGCATTTGGAACGTGGCTTGCGCAGTCTTCCGATGGTTGAAAGAATTAGTTCGTGAAACCGCCAAAGTTACCAAAATCGGCAATTCCAAATCATGTTGCGTTGGTTATGGATGGCAATGGGCGTTGGGCGAAAAAACGCGGCTTACCAAGAACTAAAGGGCATGAAGCCGGCGAATCCTCGTTATTTGATGTTGTGGAAGGCGCAATTCAAATCGGAGTTAAAGAGTTAAGTGCTTATGCATTCTCAACCGAAAATTGGCGGAGATCGCCAGATGAAGTTAAATTCCTGATGGGATTCAATCGCGAAGTCATCCGGCGCCGTCGTGACCAGATGAATGAATTAGGGGTGCGAATTCGTTGGGTTGGGCGTCCGCAACGACTTTGGAAAAGTGTGATGAACGAGCTACTTGAAGCCGAGGAGCTCACAAAGAAAAATAAGGTCCTTACGCTAAATATGTGCGTTAATTACGGAGGACGCGCTGAAATTGCAGATGCTGCGCAAGCAATAGCTAAAGATGTGGCAAAACGGAAAATTAAACCTGAAGATGTAACTGAGAAATTATTTGCTAAATATTTAGATGAGCCGAAGATGTCAGATGTCGATCTCTTCTTAAGATCTTCCGGGGAGCAACGAACATCGAACTTCTTACCATGGCAATCTGCTTATGCTGAGATGGTATTTATGGATGTTTTATGGCCAGATGTAACTAGAGCGACACTTTGGAAAGCGATTGAGATATATGCTGAACGTGAACGTAGGTTTGGTAAAGCTTGATCAGCATTTCTGACAGAGGCCAAATATTTCTGCAGTGTGGCCTACTTCGCGAAAACCATGTTCTTCTGCCATCAGCTTCGCCCATTTTTCAATTGCGCCACCCTCTATCTCTACGGTATCTCCGCAATTTTTACATACGAGGTGATGATGGTGGGCATCTCCGCAGAGACGATAGATAGCCTCACCATCATCACGTCGCAAGACGTCGACGATCTTGTCGCTTAACAACGATTGCAACGAGCGATATACCGTAGTTAATCCAATGCTTTCGCCATCACGTTGCATAAGCTGATATACCTCTTGCGCACTGGCAAAGCCCCCGGCACGTTCGAGAGTGGCTAACACTCTTGGATTAGATCGGCTCATTTATTCTTACTTAATACCTATATTTCCAACAATTAACCACATTGCTAACACGCCAACAATTGTTGAAGCCATAGTTAGTTTAGAAGCATGGCGCGCATGAGCCTCAGGCAAGATATGTGAAGTCGCTAAGTAGATAATGAATCCCGAAAACATGGCCAGATATATTGATAAGGCGTAATCACTAATAGTTAAATAGGAAGCAATTGCTGCGCCACTAATTCTCATCACAGCATCAAGACCTAATAGCGCGGTTGCGCGCTTAGTCCAGTTACCACTTTTAATTAAGAGCGAAACGGTATTAAGACCATCAGAAAAGGCATGCGATAAAATTGCGATGAAAACGGCGATCCCTAGAGCGTTGCTGACTTTGAATGCGAGTCCAATTGCAACGCCATCAAGAAATACATGCCCACCCATCGCCACCGCACCTAAAGTTCCGGCGATATTGCTGGAGTGGCTATGGTCATGTCCGTAATCAGATTCTGCGGGTTCGTGTGATCCGAATAATTGTTCAGCAAAATGTAAGAGGAGAAAACCGGCCACCAGCGCCAGGGCAACGACCGGAACATTACCGAAGGTGACGCTGTTCATTTCAAATACTTCTGGAAGTAAATCGAATGCAACCAGTCCTAAAAGCAGACCAGCTGATAGCCCAAGAACTAAGTGCAAGCGATCTCTTGAGCGGATAGCGAGAGCTCCACCAGCGGTGGTAGCAAGTACGGTGATTGCGGCTAAGCCGATGGCGATATTCATGGACGGAAAGTACCACAAATGAAAATGATTTTCATTTCCATAATTACTTCGTGTCGGAAGCGGTAAAATTCCGCTCTGCGCCCAGTTACATCCAGTAATTGCGAAAGGTGCGCACCGCCGACAACCAGCCGGATGGAGAGCACCATGGCCCAAGATCGTTTAGAAGTAATTGTTAGCCTCGCGAAACGTCGCGGATTTGTTTATCCCTCATCTGAAATTTATGGTGGACTTCGTGCATCTTGGGATTACGGCCCGCTTGGTGTCGAATTGAAAAACAATGTAAAACGCCAATGGTGGAAATCAATGGTTACCGGGCGTGAAGATGTTGTCGGTTTAGATTCTTGCGTAATTTTGGCAAAAGAAGTTTGGGAAGCATCCGGCCACGTAGAAACTTTTAGCGATCCGCTAACCGAATGTACCGAATGCCATAAGCGTTATCGAGCAGATCATTTAGAAGAAGCCTATGAAGCTAAAAACAAGAAGAAGCCAGATTCACTTTCTGAGATTAATTGCCCAAATTGTGGCAACAAAGGAAAATTCACAACACCGCGCCAATTTTCTGGGTTATTGAAAACATTCCTAGGACCGGTCGAAGATGATTCTGGTCTTGCTTATATGCGTCCAGAGACCGCGCAAGGAATTTTCATTAATTTTGAAAATGTTGCCACCACATCAAGAAGGAAACCACCTTTTGGAATTGGTCAAATTGGAAAATCTTTTCGAAATGAAATCACGCCCGGAAACTTTATTTTTCGAACTCGAGAATTTGAACAGATGGAAATGGAATTTTTTGTCGTACCCGGCACCGATGAAGAGTGGCACCAAAAATGGATTGATACTCGTTTTGCTTGGTATGTTGATTTAGGTATTAATCCAGAACGGTTACGGTTATTTGAGCATCCGAAAGAGAAGCTCTCTCACTATTCCAAGCGCACTGTAGATATTGAATATAAATTTGAATTTACTGGAACCGAATGGGGCGAACTAGAAGGCGTCGCTAATAGAACTGATTTTGATTTGAAGGCTCACTCAGAAAAATCTGGAAAAGATCTCTCTTGGTTTGACCAAGAGAAAAACGAGCGCTGGTTCCCCTTTGTTATCGAACCGGCGGCTGGTGTAGACCGGTGCGCACTTACCTTCTTGATGGATGCCTATACCGAAGATGAAGCGCCAAATTCCAAAGGCGAGATGGAAAAACGCACAGTGTTAAAGCT
>Ga0265593_1001043_pt1 | contig 13454 bp, 13 predicted proteins | sample saktaG_8_FD_190136 | JGI IMG/M metagenome (GOLD analysis project Ga0265593, IMG submission 190136) | Saline water microbial communities from Sakinaw Lake, British Columbia, Canada - sak_2011_5_24_36m | ecosystem: Environmental > Aquatic > Non-marine Saline and Alkaline > Saline ...
ATGCCGACGAAAAAGTAATTGAGGCGATTATTCTATCATACCGCGTAAAACTCGAAATCCTTGACCAGATGCTTACCGAACTCCGTAAATCAAAACAAAGCAATCAAAATCAAAAACCTGTTGAAACTAAGCTGTAAGCGAATTTTTCAATCCATTTCAATCATGAAAAAATCTAAAAATAGTATACGAATCCTTTTCTTCATTGTATTTGCAATCAGCATGCCGGTTTTGCTCAGTGCCCAGGTATACTCCGAAAAGCGCGAGCAGGGTAAAAGCTTCAAAGTGAAAAGTGGCACCAGCATTCAGATATGGAATAAATACGGCAATGTAAATGTGTTGCCATGGGAAAAAGATTCGGTACGCATTGATGTAAGCATTTCTGCACAATCGAAGCAGGCTGCTAAGGTGGTAAAAATTCTTTCGACAATTGATTGTGAAATGTTGGCAACAGCCAATTCAATAAATGCGCGAACAGTTTTTTACGATAACAGCTCCACTTTCTGGAAAGACGTAGTTTCGTATGCCGGCCAGGTGATAAATACCAGTAATAACCTGCAGATCAACTATACGGTTTACATGCCGGTAACCAATGATATCAAAATAGAAAACAAATTTGGGAATGTTTATATGGATAGCCATAAAGGCAATGCCGACATAACTGTTTCGAACGGCGATTTGCAGGCACGTGATTTTAACGGAAGTTTAAAACTTAAAATCGAATTTGGTTCCGGAAGCTTCCAGGATGCCGGGGATGCTCAGCTTATTGTAAATTATTCAGATCTCACAGCCCGAAAAATCAATAAATTAAACCTTAACAGCCGATCTTCAACTATCGACGTGGAAGAAACCGGCGCAATTGAACTGGCTTCGTCGCGCGACAAACTGCTTGTAAAATCATGCAATTCAATTAGTGGCGATGCTTCCTTCACCCACATCCGTATTAACGGGTTGCAAGCTATGTGCACAATGAATACAAAATACGGGGAACTAAGGCTGAATACCATAGCCCGCGACTTCCGGAATATCAATATCAAATCGGAGTATACCGATATTTTTCTTGGTTTTAATCCTTCTGATTCCTATTCAATGGACCTTGTGTATGATGCAAAGACAAGCCTTAATATCTCTGCACCAATCAATAACCAGCTCAAAAAGGAAACCCTGGATGCCAAACTTGGAACTGTACAGGCAAGCGGAAATATAGGTAAATCAGGCAGTTCGCATGTTTCGGTAACGACGAAAGCAGGATCGCTGTCGGTGCTGAATAAATAGTTTTTTCAGTTATCAATCTCTATTAGTTAAGGCTTCACTTCAAGTGAAACACTGGTTGGTATCAACTGTGCTTCTGCCTGAAACCGTAGAAACCAGAAACCCTTAAACTTTTTTTAAATTTTTCCAACCCTGAAGAAACTTTCCTGTCATTAGAATATTACAAAACCGGAAATCATGAAAGCAATCGAAAAACCACATACAATAATCTATGTAACGCTATTTATTCTACTTGCCATTATTGTACTTATCCTGACTTCAACAAAATGAGAAAGTAAAGTACAAATTTACATGCCAAAACATGTAACTTTTAGCCATAAGGGAACGTCAATTAAAAAGCTGTAATTATAAATACGATAGACTGTGAAAAAAATATTTACCATTTTTATGCTGACTCTGTTGGTTGCTACCGAAGTACTGAGCCAGAATTATAAACAGGCTGCCGGGTTACGGCTTGGTGCTTCAGGTGGTATTACTTATCGCCGCATGCTAGGAGCCGATGTGGCAGGCGAAGTGATGCTCCTTGGCCAAAATCACGGCACCTCTGTGGTTTTCCTTTTCGAAAAGCAGAAACCGGCAGTTCTGTTCGATGATCTGAACCTCAATTTCATCTACGGGGCCGGGGCACATATTGGCGGGGCTAATCATAGTTACGATCACAATGATCCGTACAATCACGATTATTATTATCATGGTTACAATACGGTGCAGGTAGGTTTCGACGGATTTGCATCCTTCGAATACCTGGTTCCGAGATACCCTATCGCGCTGAGCCTCGAATGCAGACCCTATTTTGAGTTTTTTGATGATCATAACTTCGGACTTCATGTGTTCCAGATTGCATTCGGCGCCAGGTATACATTCTGAGTAAACCGATTCAAAGAGGATGATCATCATACCGGGACTAACAATCGTTAATTAACCATTGAAAACAAATTATAAAACCACCTACACATGAAAAAAATATTCTTACTCTTCGCCATAATTATAATCTGCTTTTGTAATGCGGCTCAAAGCCAGGATACAATCCGGTTATTCGGACACAAAGATTCCAAAAATACCAAACCGCTTTCCGATACGAATGTTGCACCGGCACCCAAACCAGTCAAATACAATGATCCCAATGGCATACAAACACTAACCGGTCCGGAGCACAACCTTGGATTTTACATTGGCTTTCATTCTGAGTATTCGCAGATTGCAGGTCACGATGCATTTGGGGCAGGCGGCACCTTTGCAATGATTGCCAATCATGGACTGGCAATTGGATTTTCCGGCAAAGGCTTTATTTCGGAGCCATATGAAGTTATACCGGGATCACATACAAGTTACAGTTATACAGGTGGTTATGGCGGTTTCCTTATCGAGCCAATTGTATTTCCTAAATTCCCTGTGCATATTTCATTTCCGATACTTGTTGGGGCAGGCGGTATCGCGAAAAGCATTCTTACCAATTACAACTACCCATACGATTATACCGAAGTGTATGTGGAAGATGCCGAAGCTTTCCTGATTGCCGAGCCGGGAATGGAACTGGAATTTAATATAGCACGATGGCTGAGGTTAGGATTGGGAGCCAGCTACCGCTTTACCACTACGTTTGAACCATCAAGTTTTGATACAAATCCTATGGATGGATTTACCGGGGGATTTTCATTGAAATTTGGCAAATTCTGAGAAATAGCTTTCCTTGTATAAGTTCACCCGTTGGCATCAAATCCTTTTTGGAATATGTCAACGGGCTTTTTCATATCTGTTTATAAGGATTTAATGATTTCACAAACAGAATTCCCATCACATAAGAGAAATACTACCTTTGCTGCCCTAAAGTAATTTTCCTTTTGGAACAACCCACCACCATACAAAGACTTAAACGCAGCATTACCTCTGCCTTACCCAAAGGCATGAAAACCGCATGGTGGCTGATCAAGATCACGGTTCCTGTTTCTTTTGGAGTAATGCTGCTCGACTATTTCGGGATTCTTTCCCTGATGGCGCAGTATACAGGACCGGTTTTCAGGCATTTGGGTTTGCCCGGAGTTTCAGCAATTGTGCTGGTTACCAGTATTTTTACAAATATTTATTCCGTTGTCGCTGTACTTTCGTTATTGCAGTTGCCGATGCGCGAAGGCATTATTCTTGCAACCATGTGCCTGGTTTCGCATGGTTTTCTGATTGAAACAGCCGTAATGAAACGTACCGGTTCATCAGCAATAAGGATGCTGCTGTTAAGACTTACCGGAAGTTTTGTTATTGGCTGGATGATGAATCTAATTATGCCAGGCAGTATTTCGACAGAGATTCAAACCATAATCCAAAAACAACAGGATTTTGGTCCGGTGTTTATGCACTGGCTGAGTTCCATTTCCCAAACGACTTTAAAAATACTGATACTGGTTAATTTGCTCCTGATATTTCAGCGGATACTCGACGAATTCGGCTGGATCGGTGCCATAGAAAAACCCTTATCTCCATTTATGAAAATAATGGGCTTGCCGCGAAGCACGACTTTGTCGTGGGTTGTTGCCAATCTTATCGGGCTTGCTTATGGCTCTGCAATTATGATCGACGAATCGGAGAAAGGAAAAATGAATCGTGAAGATGCCGATTTACTTAACCACCACGTTTCACTTTCGCATTCTCAACTTGAGGATCCTTTGCTTTTTCTTACTCTCGGTTATGCCATCCACTGGCTTATCTGGCCCCGGATAATTCTTGCCATTACATCCGTCTGGCTCCGGAAAGCAGAACTGAAAATTTCATCATTCTACAGGAGTAAAAGAGTACCTGTTTAACTTCATATACAAATACATAGACTGGAATAAAATCATACATTTAAAAGACCCAAAACCCAAATCTCAAATTTCAAGACCCAGGACTTACGGTTCAATCCTGCTTGGAATTTGGAGTTTGGGATTTGGGACTTCACTAATGCGGAAAGTTATCTCTTCTTCAGTATAATCCATTTATACTACCTGTCGGCAATAGTTGTCTGAATATCTATTTTTGTATTAACAGATTCAGTTTCCTGACTATGTTAAGCGCTTAGCCCTCAGTCTGTTTAGGGGAAGCCCATTTTTTAATTTGCCTCTTTACTCAGAACATTTGCATATATTACTAAGATTTATAACTTTGCAACCCATTTATCTCTGAACAACAGTTTCAATCACAATAAATTTACTTTTAAAATGAGAGTCTACAAGACAAGCGAAGTAAGAAATATTGCACTTATTGGTGGAGCCAAATCAGGAAAGACTACCACAGCTGAAGCAATGCTTTTTGAAGGCGGGGTTATATCCCGCCGTGGAACAATTGAAGATAAAAATACCGTTTCCGATTATCGCGAGATAGAGCTGGAAAGGCAAAATTCAGTTTGCTCAACCCTGATGTATGTAGAGTACAAGGGCAAGAAAATAAACGTCATGGATACCCCGGGTTTCGATGATTTTATTGGTGAAGTGGTCGGATCACTTAATGTTGCCGATACAGCTATCATGCTAGTAAATGGTCATAACGGGGTTGAAGTCGGAACTGAAATTACCTGGAGGCAAACCAATAAAAACCAGATTCCTGTTCTTTTTGCTTTGAATCAGCTGGATCATGAAAAATCCAATTTCGACGAAACTCTTCGCCAGCTGAAAACTCAATTCGGAGGAAATGTTACCCTGTTTCAATACCCTGTTAATGAAGGTCTGGGCTTTAATGCTATTATCGACCTCATGCAGATGAAAATGCTGAAGTACCCTGACGGTGGTGGAAAACCAGAGGTTCTTGATATCCCTGCCGACGAAATGGCGAAAGCCGAAAACCTGCAAGGTGTACTTATCGAAAAAGCAGCCGAAAGTGATGAATCACTGATGGAAGCTTTCTTCGAAAATGGCACACTTACCGAAGAACAACTCGAAAAAGGATTAAAAGCTGGTATTATCGCCCGTGGATTATATCCTGTTTTTTGTATATCCGCTAAGAAAAATATGGGCATTGGCCGCCTGATGGAATTTATTTGTTCCTCTGTTCCGGCACCAGATGAAATGCCAGCAAAACTAACAATAGCCGGCAAAGAGCTGAAATGCAGTGCTTCTGATCCTACTTCATTACAGGTAGTAAAAGTGTCGGTTGAAGAGCACCTGGGCGAAATTGCTTTCTTTAAAGTGTATGGCGGAGAAATTACCGAAGCCATGGACCTTATGAATAGTACCAACTCCGGGAAAGAGCGTATTTCGCAATTGCTGATCATTGCCGGTAAAAAACGCGAAAAAGTAGACAGGGTTTGTGCAGGTGATATCGCAGCAACTATAAAGCTGAAAAATACACGTACAGGAGATACGCTGAATTCGCTGAAAAATGCGGATGACAAGATTGTCCCTATTCAATTCCCATCGCCAAAGATCAGCATGGCTATCAAGCCTAAAAATTCGAGTGATGATGAAAAACTGGGTGCACGCCTCAACGAAATGCACAAAGTGGATCAGACACTTTTAGTTGAATATTCGAAAGAACTTAAACAAATTATTATCAAAGGCCAGGGCGAACTTCACCTGAATATTGCTAAATGGTACCTTGAGCACCTCGATAAGATCCCAGTTGAATACATCGCACCTAAAATACCATACCGTGAAACCATAACCAAATCAGCAAAAGCCATGTACCGCCACAAAAAGCAGTCGGGTGGAGCAGGCCAGTTTGGTGAAGTTCATATGCTGATTGAGCCTTATACAGAAGGTATGAAGTTCCAGAGCGAATTCCCGGTACGTGGCACCGACGAACAAAAACTTGCCTGGGGCGGAAAACTGGTTTTCAACAACTGTATTGTTGGAGGAGCCATCGACGCACGGTTTTTACCTGCCATCCTCAAAGGTATAATGGAAAAAATCGAAGAAGGTCCGCTAACAGGTTCCTATGCACGCGATATCGTTGTAAATGTTTACGACGGTAAAATGCACCCTGTTGATTCAAATGAACTTGCTTTCAAACTGGCTGGCCGTCATGCATTCCGCGAAGCGTTTAAAAATGCAGGTCCGAAAATTCTTGAGCCAATCTATGATGTTGAAGTAATGGTTCCTGCCGATCGAATGGGCGATATCATGACCGACTTACAAGGTCGCCGTGCTATCATTATGGGAATGGACAGCGAAGGAAACTACCAGAAAATAAAAGCTAAAGTTCCTTTGGCTGAAATGAACCGGTATTCAACCGCGCTCAGCTCACTTACATCAGGAAGTGGTACTTACTCGCTTGCGTTTGGCGAATACGCACAGGTTCCGCCGGATGTACAGACCGCGTTGCTGAAAGCATACGAAGATCAGGAGAAAGAAGAAGAATAGTTTTCGGAACATCTCTGCATATTATAAAGAAAAACCCTGGCTTGATGGCCGGGGTTTTTTATTGACCAATTAGCCAGGGCTTGACTTTGATTCAAACCCTGACCAGAAATTCAAACCAATTACAAAATCAACTACTTTTGCACCCGCACATGAGTAAACAAAAGAGCAAATATTATGTAGTGTGGGAAGGTCATATGACCGGCATATTCGATACGTGGGAAAAATGCAAAAAACAGGTCGACGGATATGCGGCTGCAAAATATAAAGGTTTTGCAACACTAGAGGAGGCAAAAGGCGCTTTTGGAAGCAACGCATGGAATTATATTGGAAAAGGAGCAAAAGCTCCTGTAAGCAAAATATTCAGCAAAGCATTTGGAGAACCATTGAAACAGGCAATCTGTGTGGATGCTGCATGCAGCGGTAACCCGGGAATTCTTGAATACCGCGGAGTAAACATAGTTACAGGTCAGGAAATATTTCATCGTGGGCCTTTCCCTGAAGGAACCAACAATATCGGGGAATTCCTGGCAATTGTTACCGGCCTGGTTTTTTTGAAGAAAAATGGATTGACGTTGCCTTTGTACAGCGATTCGCGGAATGCGATTTCGTGGGTTCAACAAAAAAGAGCGAATACCAAACTGGTCCGCAATGCCAGAAACAAAGAATTGTTTGAACTTCTGGACCGGGCAATTGAATGGCTTCATAACAACTCGTACGATACCAGGATATTAAAATGGGAAACCAAGGCATGGGGGGAAATTCCTGCAGATTTTGGAAGAAAATAGTGTTAATAAATGCTAAATGAAAACAGCCGGTTATAACCTTTTATGGCTGAGGTAGTGTAACTGCGGCACTTAGAGCCAATAAATATCTGCAAAACAAGTGTTTGGTATTTTAAATAGGATTTTGTAATTTTGCGCCCCTCAATTTAATATTGACTGCGGTGAATAGACTCAAAGAATATAATATTCAGTTCGTTGGGCTTGAGCCCGGGAGCCATCAGTTTGAGTTTGAAGTGAGTGATTCGTTCTTTGAACATTTTGAGTTTTCGCAAATTCAGCATGGACAGATACATGTTACAGTCGACCTTGAAAAGATGGAGAGAATGATGATTTTCGACATCGGCCTCCAGGGAGAAGCACAGGTAACCTGCGATCGTTGCACGAATGAATTCAGCTTTTCTATATCTGATACACAGCGACTTATTGTAAAACTGGGCGCTGAGTATATGGAAGAAAGTGAAGATGTGGTTGTAATTCCGGAAACGGAATACCAATTCGATCTTTCGTCGTACATATATGAATTTATTCACCTGGCATTGCCGGTACGCCTGCTTCATCCGGATGATGAAGACGGTAACAGCACCTGCGATCCTGATATGTTGCGATTACTTGAAACACTTGCCCCAACCGGAGATACTTTTGATCCCCGCTGGGAAGCACTTAAAAAACTTAATACTGATCAATAAATTTTTGAACTAACAATAAATAAATAATACAATGCCAAATCCAAAACACAGGTTTTCGAAAACGAGAACAGCAAAACGCAGGACACATTATAAACTTGAAGCTCCAACCTTCATTCTTTGCTCAAACTGTGGTACCTCAGTACTTTATCACAGGGTATGCCCTGAATGTGGCTACTATAAAGGCCGTCTCGCCATTGAGAAAAATACAACAGCTTAATTGTGCCTTTAACACGGCAAATCATGTTCAGTAAAAAGATTCTTTAAATGAGAATCGGACTAGATGTAATGGGCGGCGATTTCGCGCCGGTAGCTGCTATTGATGGAGCTATTCTTGCAGCTAAGGAGCTATCTGTAAACGACAGGATCGTTTTGATAGGTCAGGAAGCCGTTATCCGTTCGTTATTGCACGAACGTGGTTGCGAAGCTTCTGTTTTCGATATTGTACATGCCGCCGATGTGATTGAAATGGGAGAACATCCCACCAAAGCCATGGCCCGCAAACCTGACGCCAGTATTAGTGTCGGGTTTCAGATGTTGAAACACAAAAAACTTGATTCCTTTGCCAGTGCCGGAAACAGCGGTGCTATGCTTGTGGGATCAATATTCAATGTAAAAACAATTCCGGGAATAGTTAGGCCTCTTACATCTGCTATTATTCCGCAGGAAGTTGGCGGATACAGTTTACTTGTTGATGTTGGAACCAATCCGGATGCAAAACCAGATGTTTTTTATCAGTTTGGGCTGATAGGATCCATTTATGTACAGAACGTATACCGTGTTAAAAATCCAAGGGTTGCACTTCTGAATATCGGTCATGAAGAGGAAAAGGGAAACCTTACAACTCAATCAGCCTACCACCTGATGAAGGATTCGAAAGATTTTAACTTCATTGGAAATATTGAAGGGCGCGATATCCTTCAGAATGCAGCTGATGTGATTGTTTGCGATGGATTTACAGGAAATATTATCCTCAAGCTCATCGAATCTTTTTATAACCTGATGGGAAAACGCAACCTGGTGGACGATTATGTCCGCAGGCTGAACTACGAAAACTATGGCGGAACTCCAATTTTGGGCATCAACGGTGCTGTTATTATGGGGCACGGCATTTCGAATGACATCGCCATAAAAAATATGGTTTTACTTGGACGCGATGTGTATAAAGCAAAAATTGCTTCCAAAATCAAACATGCTCTTTTTAACCTCAATGGAGGTTTTGTAGTGGAATAATTTTTTCGGACCTGGTTACAAGGAAGGTTTCTATACCCGAATTTGTAAATTGCGCTCCCATAAAATACTTTTATACAACTGGAAATTAAAAACTTATGACTGAACTTAGAGCCGCTATTACCGGAGTTGCTGGATATGCCCCAGATTATATTCTCAACAACGAGGAATTAAGCCGCATGGTGGATACTACCGACGAATGGATAATGACCCGCATTGGTATCCGCGAGCGCCATATTTTAAAAGGCGAAGGTTTAGCTTCTTCGGATATGGGTACTGAAGCTGTAAAACTCCTTTTGGCTAAGACAAATACAAATCCTGAAGATGTTGACCTGGTGATATGTGCCACAGTTACACCTGACATGATGTTTCCTGCCACAGCCAATATTATCAGCGATAAATGCGGAATTACCAACGCTTTCAGCTACGATATGAATGCTGCTTGTTCCAGTTTCCTCTTTGCGCTTACAGTTGGGCAAAAATTTATTGAATCAGGAACGCACAAAAAAGTAATTATAGTTGGTGCTGATAAAATGTCGGCCATTACTGATTATACCGATCGTGCTGTATGCCCGCTTTTCGGAGATGCCGCTGCCGCTGTAATGCTTGAACCTACTACCGAAGAAGTTGGAATGGTAGATTCAATTTTCAGAACAAACGGCTCAGGCCGTCATCATTTATATATGAAAGCAGGCGGATCACAACGTCCTGCTTCCCATGAGACTGTTGATAACAAAGAACATTTTATTTACCAGGATGGTCAGACCGTTTTCAAATGGGCTGTTTCTAAAATGGCCGATATCTCTGTCGAAATGATGGAGAAACATAACCTGAAAGCTGACGATCTTGCCTGGCTGGTTCCTCACCAGGCAAATATGCGCATTATTGATGCTGTAGCTAACCGTATGGGACTCGCAAAAGAAAAGGTGATGATCAATATCGAAAGATATGGAAATACTACCTCAGCTACCATTCCGCTTTGCCTCTGGGAATGGGAATCAAAACTCCGCAAAGGAGATAATGTTATTCTTGCAGCATTTGGAGGTGGATTTACCTGGGGAGCTACTTTGCTAAAATGGGCATACGATCCTAAGTAGGTGAGGGGAGAAAAGGAGAGGGGAGTCTAAGAGACGGGGCGACTGAGCGAGGAGTGACAAAGCGAAAAAAAATAAATATAAACCCTGCTGCAATGGCAGGGTTTTTCATTTCAGAGAGCCAGGATTGGCTGTTTAGAATGATAGAAAAAGTAGTGCCTACGGTACTATTTGTATCAAATCAGGAAGCTTCAAAACCAGTACAAACGATCGTCCTTCTCCTTGGAGAAGGATAAGAGGATGAGGTAATGATCCTGCTAAAGTGGCCAAGTTTTTCAAAATAAACTTATGCCTGGTTCTCCTGACTGAGTTCTTCCTTCCGATCCTACCCACTCATATTCCCCAAACAGAGCTTCAATCGCACCTTCATACTCATCAAACTTTTTCACCTTTTTTAGTTTCTTAAAAACCTTGTGAGGATTGTCAAATGATTCAGCCAGGTAATGCCAGTATTCTTTTAAAATTCCCAGTACCGCAGGGTTATCGTTAAGCTGTTTCCGGTAAGCAAGATACAGTTCGTTTGTAAATTGCCTGATGGTGGCATGGCGATCAGCCGGTATTTGTAGTCCTTTGATGGAAGCAGGAAGAAACGGATCCGAAAGCAAACCCCGCCCAATCATCCAGGTATCGATAGCGGGGAAACGGTCACTTACTCTTTCAAAATCCCTGAGTGCAAAAATATCGCCATTATACACTACCGGAATGGTAAGCAGTGAAAGTGTTTTCTGGAAAGTTTCCAAATTGGGTTCGCCACTGTAAAGCTGTTTCCCGATGCGGGCGTGAATAGTTAATTCTGAGATTTTATACTGATTGAAAACGGGAATCAGGTTGAATATTTCATCAGGGGAAAAATAGCCGAGCCTGCATTTTACGGAGAAATGGATTGCTGTTTCTGCCATTACCTTTTTCAGGATTTCATCTGCCATTTCGGGATACGGCAGCATGCCTGAACCTCGTTTTTTATTGGCTACCATTGGATAAGGGCATCCCAGGTTCCAGTTGAGTTCTTTGAATCCCTGTTTTTCGCAGAAGAGAGCAAAGCGGATAATTTCATCGGCATCTTTACTCAGAATCTGCGGTACAACTTCAACGCCATTTTCGGAGCTATAGCTGAGTTCAGCCTGTTTCCTGGCCGGAAGTTTCAATTCATTATTAATGGTGGTAAAAAACGGGGTAAAAAGCTTATCCACTCCCTGGAAATGGTTCGAATAGACCTTCCTGAAAGTGACCCCGGTGATTCCCTGGAAAGGAGCAAGATAAATGGATGGTGTCAAGAATTAGGGATTTGGATTTAAAGTTATGGATTCCAGGAATGAGGGGCGACAAGGCGAGGGGTGACCAGGGGACCGTTCTGAGTTCAATCGTTCAAAGTCCAGGTTTTCGAGTATTGAACTAAGAAACAGATAAGAAAACAGGAATTATTGTTTCTTTTGTTTAGAGTCCAGGAATTCTTTTAGCTTACCCTGATTCTTAGCATCAATCATTTTTTTTACTTCTGCCTTGGGCTTGTAATTGTTGTTCGGATTTTCGCAAAACGTTGCCAGCATAACATAAGCATTATACTTTAATTCTTCGCGGTCGACGCCTTTACCTTTCGCCAGTGCATATGTAGAGAGGCATACAAAATACATGCTCAGGATTTCATTGTCACCACCGGCTATTTTACTGATAGTTTCATCCATACCAAACGAATAGTCAGAAGTTCCTGCCATCCATTTCATGATGAAAGCGACAGCATTTTTCCTGTTTATATTTTCTTTGTCAATAGGCGATGAGTATACATAGTCGGTTGCAAGTATTACCTGTGGCTCAGCTTTACGATAAGTAGCCGCAGAATTCAGAGGTATGTTATCGTATTGTGAAGTGTTTTGTGAGAAAACACCTAAGGCTATGCACCAGAAAAGTATTGAAAATAAAGTTTTCATACGGGTAATATTAAAGTTGTTTTTTTGATTTGATGTTTCCGAAATCGGAAAATCTCAAAACTGACTTAGCAGGGAACAAATATAGAATTTAAAATCAGACCTTATATCCGGAAATCATGAGTGTATTCAATATTGGCTCTATTACGGAATTATTTATAGAAGAAATGTTTATAATCCAGACATTCAATATCCAAAACTAATTGGAAGTTTGTGAATTGAACTTGCCCCTGTGCGGAAGTGTCAGGCGAAGATTTCCAGAATCTCTCCCCTTGTCATTCCGGCAATGGATGAATCTGAAGTTACAAACATATCGGCCAGGTCCTTTTTTGTTTTCTGAAGCTGGACTATTTTTTCCTCAACTGTTTCCTTAGTGATAAACCGGTACACAAATACATTTTTATCCTGGCCAATGCGATGCGCTCGGTTTAAAGCCTGCATTTCGGCGGCCGGATTCCACCACGGATCAAGAATAAACACATAATCAGCTTCGGTGAGATTTAGGCCAACACCGCCTGCTTTAAGCGAGATCAGGAAAAGTTGAATATCGCTTCTTTTTTTAAAGGAATTGATAACCTTTTCGCGGTTGGTTGTTGAACCTGTGAGCAACGCATACTTGAAGCCTTTTTCGTTGCAATACTCTTCAACCAGGTTAAGGTGTTTTACAAAGGAAGAAAAGATGAGCACTTTATGATTTTCGGCAAGTACGGTTTCAAGGCTATCGGTTACTTCCTTAAATTTTCCGCTCCCGGCATCGGAACTCTTGTCGAGCATACGCGGATGATTGGCTAGCTGCCTGAGCAAAGTTAAAGCACGTAATACTAAAACAGCTGAATTTTTTATCCCGCCCGATTCGAAATTTTCGATGATCAGATTTCTGACTTTCGATTTTTCACTTTCATACAAACTCTGTTGTTCTTCTGTCATCTCACAAAAAACTGCAGTTTCGGTTATCGGCGGCAATTCAGGAGCAACTTCCTCCTTCGTTCTGCGGAGGATGAACGGATTGATCAGTTTTTTGAGTTTTTCAGCTACAGCATCATCCTGGTTTTTCGACAATGGGGCTGCGTAGTATTTCATAAAATGCTGATGGGTCCCCAACATTTCCGGATTCAGGAAATTAAACTGCGACCAGATATCTGATAGGGAA
>Ga0265593_1001044_pt1 | contig 13444 bp, 1 predicted proteins | sample saktaG_8_FD_190136 | JGI IMG/M metagenome (GOLD analysis project Ga0265593, IMG submission 190136) | Saline water microbial communities from Sakinaw Lake, British Columbia, Canada - sak_2011_5_24_36m | ecosystem: Environmental > Aquatic > Non-marine Saline and Alkaline > Saline ...
TTTAGATTATCATTGCCATCTAACCAAAGCATACCATCTATTACTCTAGATGGTGCATTAGCAGAAACCAATGCTCCGCCAAACTCAGGAATTTCAACCCAAACAGGATTTGTTTTTGTTCCTTTATTTACATATAAAATTTTTGCATCAGCAGTTCTTGAAATATGTAATGCCCCAACTTTTGCATCAATTGGTAAAACCACACCTTCTGTTATTGCAGTGGCACCAATTTCTTTCCAAAAATAATTACCGGTTGATGGATCGTTTGTATATGCGAACATTTGACCGGTTGACGGATTTGTCCACCATTGTCCAACACTTGCATCGACTGGTTGTGTTACGCTCTCAATTGTTGAAACGATTCTTTGGTATTCTTCACCATCATAAACTTTTAAATTACTAACATTTTTATCAAACCATAAATCTGATGGTTTTGGGCTTGCTGGTGGAACGTATGCCGCCGTCGAGTTAAAACCGAATGAAACCCAATGTGTGCCGTCAAAAACCTTTAACACGTTTACACTTGTGTCGAACCAAGTTTGTCCTTGCTCTGCACTAACCGGAGCAATAACTCCAGCTGAACTTTTGTTTAACTTATTGATTAAATCGTCGAATTTAGCTTCAATATTGTTATCTTTGTTGATAACTTCCCATTTTTTTGAAGTGGTATAAACTAATAATTCGCCAGTTCCCGTGTTATACCAAATTTGTCCAACCTGTGGTCCTTGTGGCTCGTATGAACTCGCAAAGTTTTCTAATAATCTAACGAAGTTATTGATATATGCTTCACCCCAATTCAAAACACCTTTACCAGGTAATCTTAAACTTGTAGAAACATCATCATAAGTCTTATTTTCGATATTAAGAAATCCGCTTCCATCTGAATGTTTAACAATTAAACCCATTTCATTTCTCCTAACTTTTTAATATTTATAAATCTGATATTTTGTTTTATTTATATTGGGAATTACTTTTGATTAACATTATAGGTTCTAGTTTCTCAAAAATTAATGGAAATCTATTTTTTACATGTGCTAGAAATGATTCAAGTTCGTATAAATTTAGATTGCCTCGTGTGATTATGTATTCTAAATCATCTAGAGAAGAAATCAAATCAATAAAATAAAATTTGAAAGATATTTGGTGTGTTAGATTGCATAATTTTTCCAAACCAATCATTTTTTTGATCGAGTTGTAAAGATTTATATCTGGATCGGCATTTATTAACACATATTTTAATGTTTCCTCAGTTATGTCTAAATTACCATTCATATTTTGTAATATAAAAGAAGATTGATTTAAAAGAGTAAGATCATCATATTGGGTCGATGATTGATTTACCCATTGAAAAACTTTGAAAGGTTGTACACTGAATATTTTTAAAATTGCATCTTTTATTTTTATTTTTTTGGCTATGGTGATGTATTTGTCTAAATCATAATTTAAAAAATAATCTATCGATTTTTCATTTACCGATTCTATTTCATTGTTGAGGAATTTTTCCGTATATTCTTTATAAAAATGCATTTGATATGAAGCGGTAGTTGAAGTATCACAAAATGATTTCAATTTTTCAAAATCGTGAAATGACAATGATTCATCAAACACATCAAAATCTCCTTTATAAAATTTTGTGATTGACAACGCATGTTCAATATCTTCAATATCGCTATGATTTGACATGATTATTTCTTTATACAACCATGATTTTTCAATTTCCTCAAAATGATTAAATATTTTTTTTAATTTTTTACTTGGTTTTGGGTTGTATGGCATTAGTGAAAATTGGTAATCATTACTTCTATCATTTAAAAGTTGTTCTAAAATAGTTTTCATCATAGTAAAATTAAAAAAGTTAAAACAATATTTATGTTTTGTTTTATTAATGGAATGCCTTGTTAAGTGAAATAAATACCAATATTGAATTTTTTATCACGGAACAGAACAGCAATGATAACACAGCACATTTTAGAAAAAGTTGAAATCCCAAGAGGTGGTTTTAAACTTGCAATAGAAGATGAATTAGAAATATTGTATTCGTATGTTGATGATTTATCACTGATTGATGAAGACAATATACAAATGGAAGCCAACGGTCATTGTATTTTTTCAAAAAAAGCGAAAACGATTAGATATAATCCTCGAACTAATCTTAGTGTTGACAATATTTCGATTATGTTTTTTTATACTGAAGGAAAGCCATTTAAAAATTTTAATATTCCTTTGGTGATAGACGGTGAAACTTTTGAGAGAAATAAAATAAACAGTGAAACCTCTGTCGGTGATAAATTTGATTGCAAGAAGGTTTTTGAAGGATTGACATCTGAAGAAAACAGAATTTCAAAAGAAATAGCTGAATTGGTTGATGTTATTGATGCTGCCGTTGACGATTATAATGCTGAGAAAGATTCAAAATTGGCGGATCTAGAAAACACTATAGTTGAAGCTGACAACAATATCGAAATCAAAAAGAAAAAATTAGAAAGTGAAAAAATTGTTGAAAACAATTCTGAAAATATAAAACTCGCAGAATTAGATTTGAAAAAAGCTTTGGCGCAAAAAAAATCATATTTGGCTGATTTAAACTTGCACAAACTTAATAACGGAATGGATACTACGACATCTAAAGCTAAAAGAATTTCGGCATCGGTATTACAAAAGGAAATGAAACAGGCTGAATTAGCAAGTGTAAAAGCTAAAAAAGAAGTCGTGTCAAAAACCTGTAATAATGAAGACACAGATGGTTTGGAAACATTGAAATTGCGCGAAACAATAATTACTAAACAATTTGATGCTTTGACTATTGAAAACAAAATAAATGATAAGCTCAATGAAATCAACCAATCGCAAGAAGATAATGAAACGGAAATCTCAAAAAAAATTCTTAATTACGAAACTGCTATAGCTACATTGAGAGAAAATTTACCTATTTCTAAAAATAAAAAAGAAATTGAAAAGGTAAAATTGACAGAAAAATTTGACGACAAGTTATCCGATATTTGTAATGAAATAATTTATTATGGTGGTATTTTGGATGATACTATAAGAATAAAAGCAACATCAATCGTACAAAAGAAATATAATGATGCATCCGATGATGTTGTTCTTGATGTATATTCCGGAAAATATGTTAAAAAATCGGAATCTACCGAACGGCTGAATGAGATTGATGAAACATCAAACCTTTTAAAAGAGTTGATGGAATTACCAGTTTCACAGCGAGAATCGAAATTAAAATATTATTCAAAATCGGAAGAAGCTTATAATGACAAAAGAATAGTTGATTTAAATGCCCTTAATGATGCTACAACAAAATATAATGCTATTAAAGACGATTCAACTATAGATTCATCTGTTGTGCTTAATTTGCTTGAAGCTAAAAAATTGGCAGAAGCGGTTTTAGAAGAAACCGATAAAAATATAAAAGATGTTCAATTTGCGGAAAATTTGGCAACAGAATTATGGGATTTGAAAGATTCTATTGATGCAACTACTTCTGAAAAAAATAAAGAGAAAGCGTCATTACAGAACAAATATTATGATGATTTACAATCCATCGATGATGAAATTCAGAAAGTTGATGATGAATTGGCGAAAAAGATAGATGAACGAGATACTTTCGAACTTGAAAGTTCTGATGAAAAAATAAAAAAAGATAAACAAGATTTGATAGATGTTAATGATCTAAGCTTGTTAAAAGATCTAACGAATGCTGAAGGAAATGTAGCCAAAGCGAAAATCGAATTTGAAAAAGCAACAGACAAAAACGATATTGATAAGTATTCGCTAAAACTAGAAATTGCTAAAGCCGAGGTTGCAATTATACAGCTAAAAATGGAATTATCAAAAGCGATAGATAATGATAATTCGACGGAAAATATTTTGGCAATATCAGCCAGATTGGATGTCGCTTTGACTAATAAAAAATTTTTAGAAGCATCTGAAAATCTTAGGATTGCAAAAGAAGGTGAAATGTCATTGGATTCTGTTTTGGCTGCTTCAAAGGTTTTTGTTGATGCTTCAAAAACAACTTTATTGACAGGCGTTGATGTTATAGTAGCTGAAAAAGAAGTTGGGAAATATGAAAGTGTATTATTGACAATAACATCTATTTCTTCTTCCGAAGAAGAAATGTTGAAAAAAATAGAATCGATGCTACCGCTGAAGGAGGATCCTCCTTCAGCGGTAGAAACTAAGATGGAAGAAGCAAAAGTCACTGCCGATAAAGCTAAAGATGCTGCTTCTGATGCGATTAAAGAATCTCAGGCGAAAAAGGATACAGCAAAAGAATTGGCTAAAAAAAATGTCGATATGGCGATAGATAACTTGGAAAGATTAAAAGAAAAGAAAGTTATTGTCGAAACTGAGAAAAAAACAAAGCATGCTGAGATTGTAACGGATTTACAAAATAAGAAAAAATTAGCAGAAGAAAATTTGATTAATATTAAAGCTGCATACGACAAGGCGAAGTCAAATGGAGTTGACACTAACAATTTGGCTGTTTTGGATGCTAAGGTAAAAATAGCGACTGATAAAATTAATGTTTTGACTAAGATGCTTGATTTTACTCCTTATAATACCGATGTTACATATGATTATGACCTTTCCGTAATTGAATTTGATATTGTGACCGCAACACAAACATTAAATACGAAACAAGGCATTTTTGCTTTGACTGATGCGATTTCATTGAACGATCCGGAAAAAATAAAATTGGCACAAACGTCACTTGCTGAAATTATAGATACTGCAACTAAAACCAAATCAAAAGCCTCGATCGAATTATTTACAATCGATACCACTGTTATTTCAACCTTAAATAGTTACAAGAATGCAGTCGATTTGACAAATAATTCACTCCGTTCATCGGAGGAGAAATTATTGATAGCCGAAGGAGTGATAAGGGATTTAAAGGAGGCGGAATCTTTAAATGTGGCCGTTGGTAATGCAATTTCAAATGTATCGACAGCATCATCGGCATTTGATTTGGTAACAGCAAAATTGGCCGATTTACTTGTTAAGAAAACGAATAAAAATACGGAAATAAAAAATTTACTTACCGCATTGAAAAATTCAGCCGAAAGTAAAAAAACACAAGCAACAGCAGATGTAACTAAAGCCGTTTCTGATGGGATCGATAAATCAAATCCAAATGAATTTAAAGTTCTTTCAGCTAGAGAAGTAGTTGCTAAAGCGGAATTTGATGTTTTTGTAGCTAGATTAAATTATGAACCATTAAATTCTGATATGACTTACGACTATGACATAGCAGTAGTCAAATATGATATAATTTCAGATAACCAAAATGTCATTTATTTAACAAAGTTGAAAGAATTAGCTGATGCGAACGTTACAAATGATACGGTGGCAATAAAAAAGGTTAGTGGAGCATTAACGGCAGCTACCACTTTAGGATCTATAGAAAAAACAAAAGCCGCAACAGAATTGTTTGAAGTTGATGAAACTACAATGACAACGTTAAACACCTTCAAATCACAATTGGCTGAAGCAAACATTGCATTAAAAACGGCCAATAATCTATTTGAAATAGCTAAAGGCACGCTCGATTATGCACATATTACTTCATCTTTGGAAAATGATTTACTAAATGCTCAAAAGGCTGTTGATGTTTCAACGTTAAAATATAATAGTACAAATGATAAAAAAACAAAATTAACGCTTGATAAAGCGGAAAAGAATAATGAAATAAACACAACTTTTGGCGAAAAATTATCAGCCGCAAAATCTAGTAAAGAATTTGCTAATAATCTACTCGCTAAGTCATCTGGGTTAGATGAAAATGATTTAGCTATTATTAAAGCAAAATCAGAAATATCCGATGCCGAATATAATGTCTTAAACAAGCAGTTGGGTTACGAATTGTATAAATCCGATCTAAATTATGATTATGATATTTCTATAACCGCGTATGATTTTGTTGTGGCTACTTGTGATTTGAATATTGTGACGGCTTGTAGAGATTTAGCTAAAGCAAAAATTTCAAAAGATGAAAAAACTATAAAAATAGCTGCTGATACGTTAGTATCAGCTTTAATATCATCAACAACGACAAAAGCTGAAGCCGTAAAAACTTGGTTTGAAATTGATTTGGACAAAACTACTTCATTAAATACGCTGAAGTTGGAATTGGAAACTGCAAACTCTAATCTTAAACAATCGAAAATATCTTTAAAAATAGCAGAAGATGTATTGACATCAAAGTTACAGAAAGAAAAATTGCTTGAATTTGTGATTTCGTATAATTCTATTATTGAAAATAATACAAATAAAATTACTGAGGCTACTAATAAAAAAACCTTATTGGAAACCAAAAAAAAGGAAAAAAATTCAGAAATAACATTGGCGTTAGCGACATTAAAGACTGCTGTCGAAGCGAAAAAAAATGATGCTGGTTCCGTTGTTTCCAAAGCGATAACCGATAAAATTGAAACGACAGATAAGAATAATTTTGAAATACTTAAAGCTAAAGCAGCTATCGCGTCAGCCGATTTCGATATTATTACCGCTAGATTAAACTATGAGCCATTAAATTCAGACATGACTTATGATTATGATTTAGCTGTAGTTAAATATGACATATTTGCGCTAGGTCAAGATGAAGTATATCTAAAAGCTTTACAAGATTTAGCATTTTCAAAAGCATCTGGAGATGAATCGACTATAGTTTTGAAAACTGCGACATTATCAAAAACGATAAACGAAAGTTCTAAAGCAAAAGAAAACATTAAAAAAGAATATTTTGCTATAGATACGGTAAAATCAACAGCCCTTTCTAATTATAAATCCGCTTTGGATTTAGCAAATGCGAAATTAAAAATAGCTAAGGAAGGTTTGAGCGTTGTCGAATCTTCTATCACTTCTATAGAACTTGGTTTGAGATTGGAGGCTGATACGAAAGCTGCACAGGAGGCAGTTGATTTAGCTACTACAAAAAAAACTGCAGCTGAAAATAGAAAAACTACATTTGAGCAAAACAAATCAAATAAAAATACAGAAATAAAAAATTCACTTACTTCATTGAAAACTGAAGCGGAAAGTAAAAAAACACAAGCGACGACAGATGTAACTAAGGCGTTGGCTGATGGAATCGATAAAGCAAATCCAAATGGATTTAACGTTCTTTCAGCTAAAGAACTTCTAACTAAAGCGGAAGTCAATCTTTTAACAGCTAGATTAAATTATGAACCATTAAATTCTGATATGACTTTTGATTATGATATAGCTGTAGCCGCATATGATGTCGTTGTTACTACTCAAGACTTAATATATTTGACTACTGTTAAAGCATTAGCTGATGCGAAAGTTACTAAGGATGCAGTAACAATAAAAAAGGCTAGCGATGCAGTAACGCTAGCCATTTCTTCTGGCTCTAGTAAAAAATTGGAATCTTCCAAAACTTTATTTGCGGTATCGACGGAAAATGTTTCACAATTGAATGGTTATTTTGATGAATTTACAAAAGCCAAAACACAGTTGACATTCGCTACGAATAATTTATTAATAGTTAATGATGCTATTAAAGCTGATGAAAATGATAAAGTTCTTGCAAAAAATGTAGAAAATGCACAACAAGCTGTCAACAGCGTCAACGATAAAATAAAAAGTAATGCTGAAAAAGCTATAGCTTTGGTTACACAAAAATCGACAGCTAGTGAAAATATAACTACTAAAATAACCGATGATAAAAATAACGAATTGACTATTTTTAATTCTCTTAATGATGAATTAACGACGGCTAAAAGCGGATTTGGAGAAAAAAAACTGGCAGTACTTAATGCTAAAATAAAAGTTTCAAAAGCTAAGATTGATGTTTTAGATGCTAGGTTGAGTTATGAAGTAGGTAAATCGGAATTTAATTTTGATTATGATATTGCCGTAGTTGGATTTGAAGGTGTGTGTTTAAAACAAGATTTGAAATATTCCGAAACTTTAAAAACATTGGCAGATAATATTTTATTAAAAGATGAAAATAAAATTTCTACAGCTAGGAAGAATATTTCCAGTGTAGTGGAAAATTCATCAAATGTGAAAAATAGTGAACGTGAAAAATATTTTAAAATCGATACTGTTAAGACATCCTTGATAAATTCATACAAAACAACTTTAGATTCGACAAATAATACACTACAGCATGCTAATGCTGAATTATCGGCAGCAGAAGATGCTTTAATTTCTGAATCGACTTCAAAAGACATTATAGCAAAAACTTCAACATCGGATGTTGCGGCGGTTTCAGCTACAAAAGCGAGTAAAACCGCCGCAACAGGGGCTGAATCCGCTGAATCCGATAAGATTGATGCATCTGACGCAGTTACTTCTAGATTAGACTCAGATGTTGAAATAGCTAAAGAACATGTTGTAATAGCTGAAAAGGAATACTCTAAGGCTGTGTCAACAACAGACATTTCCGTTAAAAACGAATTTACTAATGCGTCAAATAATAAATCGGCATTGGAAAGCAAATTAAACGCATTAAAGGAACGTTTTGAAAAAACTTCAACCGAAAAAGAAAGACGATTGGGGGATTTAAATCTTAGTTTATCAAATTTAAAATCACACGCTGAAACAAACTTAGGATTAGCCGAAACTGATGAAAAGAATGCTTTGGCTGACAAAACTTTAAAAGAACCAGTAGTAAATAATATTAAAGCTAAAAAAGTCGCCGCAAGTATGGAATTGACTTTTGTTGGGGCTAAAATAAACTATGAGCCATCAGCTTTAACTTTTACTTTTGATGAAGACTTGGGCGTATTGGGTCGCGAAATTGAAGTTGTTACTCAGGAACTTAATGTAGCTAATGCAAAACTTAATTATATTTCGTCATTGTTGGATAATGATGCTGATAGCATTTCGACTACGAAAAATAAATTAGACAGTGAAGAAACGAAACTTTATAATGTTAAAATATCCGTTTCTAAAAAGGCATCATTAGTTAATGTTGAAGTTATGAATAATTTAACTAGATTGAAGTCATTATTGAATTTGGCTAGAGATGAGTTAGGCTTGGCAAAATCCAAGGTGTCTGTTACTAGTGAAATCGTTAGAGCCGGAATACAGAAAGAATCGGATATAGCTTTAGCCAAAAGTAATGCTACATCTTCACTTAACGCAGTAACAACAAACTTGGAAAATGCAAAGCAAAGACAAACGGATTTAGAAAATAAGAAAAGAGAAAATAATTTAGAATTATTTTCCACAATTTCCGCTTTAATTATAACCGCATTGGAAAAAAAATCATCTTTGAATCTTAAAGTTGCTTCAGCACTTTTGGATACTTCTTTTGATTTGGAAATTTTAGAAAGTTTAAAAGCGAAAGCTGATGTAGCAAGTGCCGAATTAGAAATATTGTATGCTAGATTGGATTACGAACGTGCTTCAAGCGATATGACTTATGATTATGACATAGCTGTAGCTAAATTTGATGTAGTTGTTAAAGAGAAAGATGTTGAATATGTTACGGCGATGAATGTTTTGAGTTTGGCTACAGCAAATAAAATAGAAGCTGATATAAATGAAGCTAAAGAAGTCGTTTCGTCTTTTATTTCTTCTTCGTCGATTGAGAAAACGTTGACCTCGAATGAATTATTTGCGATCCAACCAGAAGTAATTTCGATATTGGAAGGATATAAACTTACTTTGGATGCTGCGAAGAATGCATTGAAAATTGCAAGTATAAAATTGAAATCCGTGGAAGAAGCAAAACTTTTAAAAGTTGAAAATGCGAGATTAGCTTTGGACGTGGTCAATGCTGAAAAAGTAGTAGTCAATGAATCTAATCGTGTTACTGCTTCTAAAAATACTCAGTCAGCAATCATCGCTAAAAAGTCTTTAGCTAATAGCAATATAACTAATGCTTTAAATAGTCGTATTGCAGATGTAAAAAAAGATCTAGTAGTTCTAAATTCAACATTAACAACTTTACCAAAAACGGATTTGCCTGTAAATGTCAATCTCTTAAAAGCTAAAATTGCTGTAGATGCGGCAGAATTAGATTTACTTACGGTCAGATTAACATTGGACACTTTGCAATCTGATTTGAATTATGACTATGACATAGCTGTTGCTAAATGTTCCGTAGATGATGCGGAATGCTCATTTACTTTATCGAAAGCTCTTAGAGATCTATCAAAAGCAAAAGTAAAAAAAGATATATCCGCTATTTCAAATTCTACAAAAGACGTAGAAACCGCATATGCGTCTTGGCATGTTAAAAGGCAAAAATTCAATGATTATTTTGTAATCTCAGATAAAACAATTCAAACATTTAACGAATATAAAAAATTTGGTTATGAGAAAGCTAAGGTTTTGTCGGTTAAAAAAATTGAATTGCAAGAAGCTGAGATTAATGTATCATACAGTAAGGGTATTGATTTGGTTGGGTTAAGTTCGGCATTATCCGCTTATTCTAGTAGTGAAATAACATTAACGGAAACAAAAGGTTTAATAATTGACGAAATTGACGAAAGCAAAATAAACATAAGTAGAGAAGAGCTTGTAAGAGAAATAGATCATAATAACTATATAGCTGGGTTGAATTTAGCTAGAGCTGAATTGGAATTAAATGGTGCTTTACAAGCTGCAACTGATAAAAATTTGATAACGGTTTTGGCTAAAAATGTTGATATTGCTAAAAATTCACTAGATGTTGCACTCGCAAAGTCGGATTCACATCTGATAAAAACATCTCCATTTAAGAAGGATACTGATTTATATGTTGCGGAAACTACGACAGTGGTTGCTGTTTCCAAGTTGGAAAAATCTTTAACGTCATCAACAGTTCTGGAAGTAAAAGCAAAAATAAAGGATACTATAGATATAGCTATCTTGAGAATGAATTTGGCTATAGCATTAGCTGAATTTGATGAGGTGGAATCAAATGGAACATTGCGGTTGGCTATATTTGATAAAAAAATTAAAAAAGATATTGATTCTATAAGTGAATTATTGTTCAATTTTAATTTAGTAGCTAATAAGCATAGAGTTGGTGGGCAATTTTTAGCGTTAGTTAAAAAAGATACCGCTAGAAAAGATTTGGAGAAGAATAAACTTTTTACCATTGGTCTTATTTTTGAAAAAAATAAAGATGTTGGGAAATCTCTTTTTTCATTAAAAGAAAAAATGTTTGGTATTTCATTAGATGAATTAAATAAATTGGCGATAGCTACATCACAAGAAGCCTTAAAGGCCGATGCTACGGTTTATATTACCGATTTGGTGGATTCGTTGCAATTTGAAATAACCGCTGTCGAGGAAGTAATGAGTGTTTCTTCACATGGAGTAGCTACGGCAAAATATGATTATGCCGTAGCTACTCATGAATTAGCGTTAGCTTCTGGTACAGAAAGTAGTAAAAAGTCTGAATCCAAACCTACCGTTGATGAACTTTGTAGCGGGGTTGATAAAGCTATTGGTGATAAAAGTACGGAAACTAGTAGCTTGACTTCGGAAACAACGACATCGTTAAGTGCGGCAAAAGAAGCATTGGTAACTTCTACAACAATGCATGATAAAGCTACGGCTGAACTTGATGTAGCGGCTACTGGAGTGGAAACTGCTTTAGTTATTAAAAATTCAGCTGATGGAAAAATTTCTGTAGCCGAAAAAGATCTAATCGCAGCTGAAGGAAGTAAAACTGTTGCTGAGATTGAATCCGCAATAGCATCGGCGGAATCTAGAGGAGCACCAAAAAATGAATTAGCTGCATTGAATAATTCTTTGGAGATTGCAAAAGCTATAGAAGCCTTTGGAGAAGCAGAAAAAGCGGCAACATTAGCTGTCGAAAAACAAGACGAAAATGATAAGAATAATTTAACCAATGTGGAGAGGAGTATCAAGATTTCTGAAAAAAAGATAATTGATGCTAAAGATAGGAAAGTAAAAATTGAAGAATCCAAAATACAAACAAATAAGAATATTACAACCGATTTAGGAAATAAAAAAACTGTTGCTAACGAAGAAAAAACAACGGCGGAAAATTTAGTCAAAGAATCGAAAGATCTGGAAGTTAAAAAACTTAATGTTATTAAAGCTAAAGCCAAAGTATCTGTGGCAAAATTAAGTGTTGTTGAAGCTATGTTAAATTATGAGCCTTATAACACTGATTCTACTTATGATTATGATATTGCAGTAGCAAAATTTGACATTTTGAATGCAGAAGAAGAATTGAAATATTTTCAGTCTTTAAAAGGTATAGCCAAAGCAAAAATTAAAAAAGATGAAGCTAAAATAAAATTGGCTAACGAAAAAAAGAAAGAGCACATAGCCAATTCTACCAAATTAAAAACTCAGAAATCTGTTGAATTTTTTAAAGTTGATGATAAAATTACTTCAACTCTGAATGGATATAAAAAAGATTTAGATTTAGCTTTATCAAATCTTAAATTAGCTAATGATGAGTTGAAGGCTGCCGAAGAAGCTATTGAAGCCGATAAAATGATTGCATCATTATCCGAAAGTATAGATGGTGCTAAAGATGCTGTTAAAAATCAGGAAGTAAAAATAAAAGATTTTAAGAACGAAGTTTCTGAGTTAGAAGTAAAAAAACAAAACAAACATGATGAAATTTTTGATGCAAATACTACTAAAAAATCTTCAGCGCAAGTAAAAAAAGAAAAATCGAGTAATGCTGCTAAAGCCGCTATAAGTAGAGGTGAAGAACCGAGAAAATTAGCGGTGATAAAAGCACAGTCCGGAGTTGATACTGCTGAATTTGACCTTATGGCCGCTGAATCGGATTATAATTTATTCCAATCTGATTTTAATTATTATCATGACATTGCTGTGGCAAAGTTTGATGTAGTGACCGCAGAAGAAGATTTGAAATATTTCAAATCTTTAGAAGCTTTAGCTGAAGCAAAAGTAACTAATGATCCTGTAAAAATAGAAAATGCAAATAAGTCGCTAACCACAGTTTTAGAAAAAATGGCCGCAGAAAAAACATCAAAATCTGTCGAGTTATTTAAAAATGATCCAGAAGTTACTAAAGCTCGTGATACATATGTTGCAAAAGTCGATTCAACTCAAAAAGCTCTTAAAATAGCGAAGGATGCATTGACTTTTGCTGAAGAAGAATTGAGAAAATTTAGGGAACGGTTGACAACTATTCCAGAAGAATCAAAACTAAATTGGACTAAGGCGACATTGGAAACATTGAAAGTTGCTAAAGCTGTAAATGATGCTACAAAAGATTTAGCAACGATTGCGGCTACTGACGAAGCTGGAATTGCGCTAGAAAAAAACAAAAAACAGAAAGTCGCAGATGCATTGAAAATAAAATATTATGTTGCTGTGGCTGAAAAAGAAGTCGCAAAATGTATTTATGAAGAAGATTATGCTTATGAAAATGAATTTTCGTATGAAGAAATTAAAGATACCTCAATGAAGTTAAATGATGCTACTACTAATTTGAATAATGCGTCAAAAA
>Ga0265593_1001045_pt1 | contig 13428 bp, 10 predicted proteins | sample saktaG_8_FD_190136 | JGI IMG/M metagenome (GOLD analysis project Ga0265593, IMG submission 190136) | Saline water microbial communities from Sakinaw Lake, British Columbia, Canada - sak_2011_5_24_36m | ecosystem: Environmental > Aquatic > Non-marine Saline and Alkaline > Saline ...
TTATGAGTGTTGCGACCAATGCCCCCAGTATATTTGCTAAACGGATGTTGACTCATTTGGGTATTGCAGAGTATTTTAGCTGTATCATTGGTGCGGATAATGTGGATCAACCAAAACCGCATCCTCAAATGATTGAACTCATTTTAAATCATCACGGCTATGATGCTAAAAGTGACCAAGCATGGATGATTGGTGATAATAGTAAAGATATGCAAGCAGCACACAGTGCCAATGTCGGTACAATTTTTGCTGCATGGGGATTTAGTGATAGAGGGAAGGGTGATTATATAGCTTTTACGCCATCGGAAATAAGAGCTATTATTTTATAAGGAATGTATTATGTTTGAAATAGATCTTTTAATCTCAATTCTCCTGATGTCGTTACTTTTTTTACGGCATATTAGCGTTTATAAAGATCGTAATAAGATTAATTACACTCCCGTAGTGTTGGCAATAGGATTTATTGGTGGGCTTCTTCATTTTGTGATGCTGGGTGATGGAGCAGGATGGCTGTTGGTATTGCGTGAATCAATGTTGAATCTGACGGTTGGAATCATTCTCTCTACAATTATGAGTGTTATGAGTCAAACGCAAAATGCCCTAAATCAGTACACCAGTAATCTTCGTATTCAAAGTATTGTGGATGATGTAGAGCAGTTAAAGCCTCTTTTTGGTGCTATCAATGCGTCGCTTACTCAGGTCACTCAAATGGAAAGTACAACGCACGAGCAACTCAAAAATATTTTTAAAGAGGAGATTGAGGCACTAGGCTCAATTTTGAATAATCAAAAGTTTTTTATTCAAAAAGTTGAATCGGTGTTGGCACAACAACAGCTGGCACAAGAAAAATTTGAAGAGTTTAGTTTTAGTGAGCTTCCGAGTTTGGATAATGTGGTTCATCGTCATATCGATTTACTGCGCATTGCAGAACAGGATCATTTTAATCAGCTTAAAAGTGTCATCAAAGGGTCTAGTGAAGAGAAGATTGAAATTCATAATGAATTCATTCAGATTAAAAATGCTCTCGAAAAACTTCAAAAATCTCATTCGATTGATGGTGTCATTGGGGCTATGGAGCATGAATTTTCACGTATTATTGCTGAATTCGGACGTCACATTCAAGCCATTGGTTCCAAAAGTGAGAGCATTGTAACAAGGTTACTGGAAAATGAAACGATACTCAAAGGTTCTCGTGATCAAAGTGAAATGATTATGCAGCAAATGGTTTTGTCCTCCAATCACATGCGTGAAATGAATCACAGTACCAAGGAACTTAATGAATCGTTGCGACCGCTTGGCTCACTTTTTGGGTCAGCTGAATCATTGTTAAAAGAGTTTATGGTGGCGAAAAGTGCCTTATCTGAGCTTATTGTGACTCTCGAATCGTATGAGAAACATGAACATCGCGCTCTTCGTGAGCATTTGGAAAACGTTGCCAACAGTGCCATTGTACAAATGGAACTATTTACCCAAAATCTAGCCAAATTTGAGGAAACTCAACGTTTTGTTTCTCCTAAAAATGTGCAGGAGCTTTCCCATAAAGTGAAGCTTCACCAAAGCTACAATGGGGAATGAGGAACATTTGGATAAAATGGTATTTGTAAAATACTAAAAAATATGGATAAATAATGATTGAATACTATGAACAAGCTGATGAAGAGGGACAAAACTATCGTATAGAGGTAGATTTATCCCTAGTTGATGAGGTTCCTGATCTTGAAAAGCCTTGGTTATTATGGCTTTTTGTCAAAGTGGCTAACAGTGAAGATTCTGAGTTTATTGCTTTTAGAGATGACCTCATCGTGACCCTTGATGCACAGATAGAAGCAGTGTATGCCGGGACTATTGTAAAAGATGGATGGTGTGAACTTTATTTTTATGCATCTACTTCTAAAAAGTTTGAAAATATTACCTCAGAAGTCATGGCCCGACACACTAAATATGCCTACGAACGCGGTTCTTCAAAAGACACAAAATGGGAGATGTATCAAGAGCGTCTCTATCCTGAGCCTTTTGAGATTATCAGCATACAAAGCCGTCATACTCTCGAAGCACTTTTGGAAGAGGGGGATGATTTGTCTGTCTCTAGAGAAGTAGAACATTATTTCTTTTTCCAAACGCCTACTGCCTTGCAGCGTTTTGAAGCGTCGATGATTTTAGATGGCTTTAGCCTCAAAGAGCACATCAATGATGAGGAGAGCGATTATGTGTATGGAGTGACTTTGACAAAAATAGAGTCTGTAACTCCCGAACAAGTTAATGAAACAACGTCAACGCTTTATGAATTGGTGATGCAAGAGCATGGTCATTATGAGGGTTGGAGTACGGTGCTTTCTTGAAACTCTCCCTTTGGAAGATAAAAGGGGTTCTCCCTTATTTGGCGGCTCTTTTTCTAAATGCTTTTACCGATTTAGGGCATAAAATACTCATCCAAAATACCCTCTTTAAAATCTATGACAATCAAGAACAAATTATACTTACCGCAATTTTAAATGCCTTCATCCTCCTCCCTTTTATCGTACTGTTTACCCCGGCAGGATTTTTGTCACAGCGTTTTTCACGTTCTCATGTTATGCGTTATGGTGCACTTTTTGCAATATTTATTACACTGGGAATTACTTTTGCCTATTATCAAGGATGGTTTTGGTGTGCTTTTGCCTTTACCCTTCTTCTTGGTGCTCAAGCAGCATTGTATTCACCGGCAAAATACGGATATATAACGGATTTAGTAAAAGAAAATCGACTTAGCGGATTGAATGCTTTGGTTCAATCGGTTACGACTGTAGCGATACTTGCTGGGATAATGGCGTACACACTTTTATTTGAAACTTCTTTGTATTCCTCATACACCAATGAGAGCGATATTTTAAAGCAAATCGCACCTTTGGGTTGGTTGTTAGTGGGCGGATCTATTGTGGAATATCTGTTGACGTTACGATTGCCAAGCAAACAGCCTGTTTCTAAAGCTCCTTTGAATCTTCGTCGTTATATTCGTGGATTTTATTTCCGAAAAAATTGGCTAGCGATTCGTCGTAATGAAGGTATTTTAGAAGCGATTATCGTTTTATCTCTTTTTTGGTCAATCTCCCAAGTTATCTTAGCTTCATTTGGAGCGTATGCAAAATCAACCCTTCATCAAGACAATACGATTGTTGTCCAAGGTCTGATGGCACTCGCTGCATTTGGGATTATTGCAGGCTCGTTTATCGCCTCACATATCAGCCGATATTACATTCATCATGGACTTATTCCTATGGGATCAATTATCTTGACATTTACCCTTTTTGCTTTACCGTTTGCCACGTCACTTACTGTTATCGGAGGACTTTTTTTCCTTTTCGGAATTGGGGGTGCTGCGATGATTGTTTCTCTTAATGCTCTTATCCAGTCTCGTGTTTTGCCTTCACGATTGGGGTATGTACTAGCAGGTAACAATTGGATGCAAAATATTTATATGACAGGATTTTTGATTCTTACGACACTGGGTGCAATGGCTGGTATGAACAGCCTTTATCTGTTTTGGATGATGTTTGGTGTTTCTTTTTTCCTCTCTCTTTGGCTAATAAGACGTCATGGTGATTATTTGCTGTGGCTCTTTTTTGAAAAGTTTTTATCTCTTCGGTATGATATTAACCCTATAGGTTTGCATCATATTCCTCCAAAAGGGGCTGTTTTATTGCTGGGAAATCATGTAAGTTGGATAGATTGGATACTGGTTCAAGTCGGAATCTCTCGCCGTATTGGATACATGATGGAGCGCTCGATTTATGAGAAACCTTTTATACGACCTATTATGCAGCTTGGTCGTGTTATTCCGGTATCTGCTAATGCCTCTAAAGATGCGTTTAGAAGTGCTCAAAAAAGATTGCAAAATCATGAGATTATTGGTATTTTTCCTGAGGGAAATATTAGTGCTACGGGTGAAATAGAAAAATTTTATTCGGGTTTTGAAATCGTTGCGCGTGGAATAAATGGGGTTATTATCCCTTTTTATATTCACGGTATGGAGGGTAGTCTTTTATCTCGTACATCTGCGCGACGCACTTGGTCACGCCGCTGTGTTAATATTGTCTATGGAAACCCATTACCTATGGACAGTGACACAAAAACAGTATATGATGTTATTACTCATCTAAAGGAAGCTCATGGCTCTAAATAAACCGACGAAACATACACTTTTTAAAAATACCCGTTTTGCTCTAAATGGTCTACTTGAGGTAACTCAAAATGAGAGGTCTTTTCGTCTTCAAATTTTCCTTTTTGTTTCGGGTATGGCAATAGCGTGGATTTTACCAATTCCTTTTATTCATAGTGCTGTCTTGTCGGTTGCTCTTTTTATTCCCCTGATTGCCGAAGTGATTAACAGCGCTGTTGAACGCACGGTTGATTTGGTAACCCTTGAACATCATGAGCTTGCTAAACGGGCAAAAGATGCGGGTGCTGCCTTCGTTTTTCTCTCATTGGCAATGCTGTCGTTCATTTGGGCATTGACTCTTTGCGATGCGTTTTGCTTGTAAGATTCTTTAATCTTTCCTCCAATTCAAAATGAAAGAAAGTTAAATTAATGCATAATGAAATTGCAGTGAATACATTCGCAAGTTTGCTTGTAATCAATGGTACAGCAATCTATGAAGTGATGAAGCTAATGTCACACTCTTCTATCGATATAACTATGAGATATGCAAAATTGGCACCAGACAGTGGTCAAAACGCTGTAGATAATATAATTTAAAATATGGGCTCTTCGGAGTCCGATTAAACAATTCAGAAAAAATAAGCACAATAGTATCAAACAGTATCACTTGGATAAGGTAAATTCTGTATAAATCGCAAGTATTCGAATAGTGGCGGCATATAGGCTTACAAATCAAACACGAAACAAACCATTGAATACAGGACTCTTGTGAAATAGTATAAAGAAATATATTTTTGAACATGGCGGAAAATAACTGTGTTGCACTTGATTGTTGAATGGGCGTTTCAAGAGATAACGAATAAACAGATCGTTGACGTTCAAAATAAACTCAACAATAGACCGAGAAAAATATTGGGATATAAAACACCTGCCGAAGTCTTCTTTGATACAATTACGAAATCTTATTCTGTAGCTTAACCGTGTGTTGCACTTACTACTTGAATTGGCGATATACTTTGCTTGAAAATAATTAAAGTTGGAAAGGTTGGAAAAATTGAAACAGAAATATTTGTAGTTTTGAGGTTTGAAAGTCTTTGAAGTGGCTATTTTAGGGGTTTGTTGGTTGCGGAAGCAGGATTTGAACCTACGACCTTCGGGTTATGAGCCACTATTTATTATTTTTTCTATAGTCCTTAAATTTTACAATATTTATTAATAGCCCTGTCTATAGGGGTTTAAATGATTATAAGCATTTTCTATAATATGCTATAATTACTATAGAAATTAATTTAGGTGGGAAATAGGTGGGAAAAATACTACTGAAAGAATACCTTAATCGGATGAAATATGGCTGGATCTACTAAGAGAGTTAAAACTAAATTTTCAGGTGTTGTGTATCGGGAATGTGAGACCAACGGTAAGCCTGATAAGGCTTATTATATACGAATTAAAGATGAGTCTGGCAAATCACTTGAAAAGAAAATTGGTAAATTTACTGAGGGAATCAGAGCAGAATATTGCAACATAAAACGTAATGAATTTATGACTAAACTACGTCTCGGAGAAAGTATAAAATTAAAATATACAAAAAAAGACAAAACGAATTTTCGTGATCTTGCTGATGCGTATTTTAAAACTCGACGGGATACATTAACAACTTCAAAAGATAAGAATGTCCAAAAAAATCATCTTGATAAATTTTTTGAAGATCTTGATATGGATTTGCTTGTTCGAGATCATTTTATAGAATTAAAAAGTCAAAAATTAAAAGTTCTTGCTCCAAAATCAGTAAATAATCTTCTGACTCTGCTTTCTTCAATTCTTAATAATGCGTATAAAAATGAGCTTCTCAAGACTGATTACACCAAATACATACAAAAAGAGAGTATTGACAACGCACGAGAACGTTTCTTGTCTGTCGATGATATTCAAAAACTCTATAAAGCTCTCAAAGATGAGGATATGCTCTATTTATTTGTAAAAATTGCTTTAACTACTGGTGCGAGAGCCGGAGGTGTGTTAAACATAGAAATCAAGGACATAGATTTTGCACACAATTTCATTACGATTAAAGATTTCAAGACGAATAGTACCTATGCTGCTTTTTTAAATGATGATCTTAAAGCACTTATCATCGATTATGTAAAAAAGTACGAAATACAAACTAAACTGTTTGATGTTTGGGATTCGACGATTGCAAAACCGTTGAGGGAAATTTTTACCAAGCTATTCAATCAAGGCCTAAAAAAGGAAGATCGAAAAAATAGAGTTGTTATTCATACACTACGTCATACCTTTGCATCACACCTTGCGATCAACGGAACACCGATTTTTACCATTCAAAAATTGCTTAATCATAAGGATATAAAAATGACGATGAGATATGCAAAACTCTCACCGGATAGTGGAAGAGATAGTGTTTCGGCACTTAATTTTTAAAATATGAATAAAATAATAGAGTTTTTTTGAAAAATATACGTAAATTTAATGTGACTATTACGAACTATAGAAACTATTGGTAAATATAGAATATTATAAAATTATTTTATAATAATGTCAACTTGCGAAGTGTGTTTGAATTTTGTATAATGTAGAAAAAATTGCTCGAATCCCCTTTATCTTGGCGGATAAGGATTCGAACGGAAGATCAAAACAAGTATGAATTCTATCAGAACTGAGAAAGAAAAGCAAGATTTATTTTTTGCTATTTTTAAAGACAATTATAAAATAAAGCAAATTCAAGCGCAGCATATTAATGGTGTTTGGACACGTGCAACGCAACAAGATCTTTTTGAAACACCAAATCTGCTAAAACGTATTGCTATAAACAACAGTAGCTTTAAAAATGCGTTCATTGTTGATTGTGATCATGAAGATTATTTTGCTTGGCTTGGTGTTCCAAATTTACCTCAACCGACTTATACTATTAAAAATAAATCAAATGATAAGCATCATCATGTATGGATGTTAGAAAATCCTATTCCTCTTGTCGGTAAGGAAAATAGACAAATTGCAAAAGATAGCTCGTTGTACTACATCAAAAATATTCAAGACGGACTCAATCTCGCTCTTAATGGAGATTTGTGTTATGTTGGCAGTATTAGCAAAAATCCTTTAAATACTGAACTGTTTGACGTGATACTGTGGGATAACTCAATGCCGTTTTATTCTTTGGCTGATTTACAAGCGGTTGCGGTTAAAGGAATTAATAAAAATAGATTACATCACAAAAATATTAATGAAGAAGTTGCTTCACGTGGTAGAAATTCTCGAATATTTGAATTAACACGATTGTCTGCCTATCCCATTGCTCATCGTTATATTGGAGACACTGAAGGGCTTTTGTGTGCTATTGAAGAGATTGCTTTAGCCTATAATGAGCAAGAAGATGAGCCACTTCCAGAAAAGGAAGTCTATCAAATAGCAAAATCAATAGCCAAGTACATCCTTGCAGGCAAAGTCCGAAATTCAAAACGTATAACATCGACGACCGAAGAGAAAAAAGCTAACAGGATCAACGGACAACGCAAACGCCGAAAACGAGAGATAGAAGTGATCGAGAAAAAATACAGATTCTATACGATTTTAACACTTGCATCCTATTTTTATAAATGTAAAAAACAAGCCAAATTACGGACTATCGAAAATTCTGGCTATCTTTACGAATATAAATCCACTCCTTCAAGTAAATGTCTCTTCTTGCAACGAAGGCGCCAGCCTGAGGAGAAAGAAGAGGCATTGCGCTCCCCTTGTTTTAAAAATGAAGTTTATTATCCTCCACCAGATTATCTTGACATCCTTATGAATACCATGAGTGACAAGGAAAGTGAGCAATTGCGATATGAAGCAGATCTTGCATTTCCATAGAATTAAAGCGTGGAGAGTATTTCTCAAAACTTAGGTTTAACGATGAATAAGATAAAATCAATACTATTTGTTAAAAATATGCTGTATCAATTTAGGAAACCTTCATGAACAAACAACAATTAGCGGCAAAGATCTGGGAATCAGCCAATCAAATGCGGTCAAAGATCGAAGCCAATGAGTATAAAGACTATATTTTAGGATTCATTTTTTACAAATACCTTTGCGACAAAGAAGAGCGATTTGCGAAGCAACAGAGCTATACAGAAGAAGATCTAGCGAACCTATCGGAAGATGAGCATGAAAGCGTTGAGTATTTCAAAGAGAATCTTGGTTATTTCATCGCGTATGATAATCTGTTTTCTACGTGGGTGAAACTGGGCAAGGATTTTGATGTTTCGAATGTCAGAGATGCTTTATCAGCTTTTGAGAGATTGATTGCTCCTGCGCATAAAAAACTTTTTTTAGGTATTTTTACTACGTTACAAACAGGTCTTAGCAAACTGGGTGAAAGTGCGGCATCGCAAACAAAAGCGATAAGCTCACTGATTCATTTGATTAAAGATATTCCGATGAATAGCAAACAAGACTATGACGTCCTTGGGTTCATTTATGAATATCTTATCAGTATGTTTGCAGCAACTGCGGGTAAAAAAGCGGGGGAATTTTATACACCGCATGAAGTGTCTGTTTTGATGTCGGAAATCGTCGCATATCATGTAAAAGATAGATCTGAAATACAGATTTATGACCCGACAAGTGGATCAGGTTCATTGCTCATCAACATCGGCAATAGTGTCGCTAAACACATGGACGATCAAAATAATATCAAGTATTACGCTCAAGAGCTAAAGCAAAACACCTACAATCTTACCCGTATGAATTTGGTGATGCGTGGAATTCTCCCCTCGAACATTGACACTCGCAATGGTGACACGTTGGAAGAAGATTGGCCCTATTTTGATGAAAGCGACCCTGTTGGCTCCTACAATCCTCTCTACATCGATGCGATAGTCTCCAATCCGCCGTATTCTCAAAGTTGGGATAATGAAAACAAAGAATCAGACCCGCGCTACGCCCGTTTCGGACTTGCTCCCAAGACCAAAGCAGACTATGCGTTTTTACTTCACGATCTTTTTCACCTCAAACCTGATGGGATTATGACGATTGTTTTACCTCATGGTGTCCTTTTTCGAGGTGGTGAAGAGGGGGCTATACGCAGAAACCTCATAGAGCAAAACCACATCGACACCATCATCGGGCTTCCTGCAAATATCTTTTTCGGCACAGGTATCCCTACGATCATCATGGTTCTCAAACAAAAACGCCTCAACACCGATGTACTCATCATAGATGCTTCCAAAGGGTTTGAAAAAGTAGGGAAAAACAATCGCCTAAGAGCCTCAGACATTAAAAAAATAGCGGATACTGTTATAGCAAGAGAGACTTTACCAAAATACTCAAAAGTAGTAAGTCGTGACGAAATACGAGCCAATGACTACAATCTAAACATTCCCCGCTATGTAGATAGTTCGGCAGCGGATGAACATTGGGATATCTATGCCACGATGTTTGGTGGTATCCCTCAAAGCGAGATACATCTACTTGATGAGTATTGGCAAAGTTTTGCCACATTAAAAAGTGCCTTATTTGATGATATAGAGGCTGAATATACCCATCTTAAAACGGATGATGTAAAACAAACGATTACCCAGCACAGCGATATAAAAATATTTATAAATAGCTTTGATGCCTCTTTTGGCGATGTTAACGACTATCTCAAACATGAGCTTTTGGAGGAACTCCTAACGTTAAACATTCAAAAAGAGCAAACGATTTTAAGCGATGAGATTTTTAAACGGTTGGAAACTATCCCACTCATCGATAAATACGAAGCCTATCAAATTCTCCATGATCATTGGACTGCGATAGCCGTCGATTTGGAGATCATCCAAACAGAGGGGTTTGAATCCACCAAGCAGGTCGATCCCCACATGGTCATCAAAAAGAAAGAGGGTAAAGAGCAAGAGGTGCAAGAGGGTTGGATTGGGCATATCTTCCCATTTGAGCTGGTACAAGAGACCTACCTCAAAGAAAATCTGGAAAGTATTAGAGAAAAAGAAAATCGACTAGCTGAGATTGGCGTATTGTATGAGGAAATTATTGATACTTTCAGTGAAGAGGAAAAGGATTCAAGTATTCTGAATGATAAAAATGATGCTTTTGTAAAAAAAGAGATAACAAATATTCTAAAATACATATTTGCTGATGTTGAAAATGAAGAGATACGAATATTAAAAAAATATATTTTACTTCTTGGTAACAAAGCCAAAAAACCTGAAAAGATTGAATTTATAAAAAATCATAACGAAGTTAGCTGGAATAGAATAGATGCTAATCAAGATGGTACCTATGGCAAAGCTAAAATAGACAATTACATAAAAGAACTTCAATCAAAATTTACTTTCGTAGATGAAACTTATGAACACAAAATAGTTCTTGTCGATACCTTGTTAAGCGAAGAAGGTGAACTCAAAAAAATATTAAAAATGGAATCGGCAGCACTTCACTTAAAAACGAAAAAAACGATCGAAAACCTTGAGCATACACAAGTGTATGAACTCCTAGAACTCAAATGGATAACGCCACTCATACAAGAACTCAACCAACTACCCAAGCGGATCATTGACACTCTCACCAACACCCTTCAAACTTTGGCTAGCAAGTATGAAACGACTCTCAAAAATACAGAAGATGAGATACATAAAACTCAAAAAGAGTTATCTTTCATGGTCGATGAGTTAGAGGGTGGTGAGTGGGATATGCAAGGACTCAAAGCATTTCGTGAGCTTTTAGAGGTAAAATAAAATGGGTAATATCATAAGTAACCAAATCATAGAAGATATACGAAATCTTCTACTTCTCTCAAGACAACATCTCCAACAGACCATCAATAGTGCGATGGTGCAAACCTATTGGCAAATCGGCAAGATGATAGTCGAAGATGAGCAAAAAGGAGAGATTAGAGCCGAGTATGGCAAAAAGCAACTGGAACAGATTTCAAATGCTTTGAGTGGTGAGTTTGGAAAAGGTTTTGATGTAACCAATCTTAGAAATATGAGACGATTCTATCTCGCTTTTCCAATTCAGGAGACACTGTCTCTCAAATTGAGCTGGAGCCATTATTGTAAAATAATGAGAATCGAAAATCTAAACGCACGAGAGTGGTATATCAAAGAGACGATAGAAAATAATTGGAGTGTACGGGCATTGGAGCGTCAAATCGGTACTCTTTATTATGAACGGCTTCTTTCAAGCAGTGACAAAGCTCCCGTTATAGCAGAAGCATCAGAAAAAACAAATCTCCTTCAAACAGACATTAAAAATTATCTGCGCGATCCCTACATCCTCGATTTTTTAAATCTCCCGACCACTTCAGTAGTGGAAAGCACGATAGAGCAGGGGCTTATCGACAATCTACAGCAGTTTTTGCTAGAGCTTGGACGGGGGTTTGCGTTTGTCTCACGGCAACAACGGCTTAGTGTTGAAGATCAGGATTTTTACATTGATTTGGTTTTTTATAACTTCAAACTCAAATGTTTTTTACTCATCGACCTAAAACTAGGCAAACTCACCCATCAAGATGTAGGGCAGATGGATACTTATGTGAGGATTTACGATAAGTTTCACAAAAGCGACGATGACAACCCTACCATCGGGCTGATACTGTGCAGTGAAAAATCCCAAGCGGTGGCGAAATATTCGGTTCTCAGCGATAGTAAACAACTCTTTAGTTCTAAATATCTCCCCTATCTCCCCAGTGAAGAAGAACTCCGAATCGAGCTTTTACGCGAGCGTTGTTTGCTAAAAAGTGCAGGGGAAACAGAGTGAGTACTCCAAAATTGCGTTTTAAAGGGTTTAGCGGGGAGTGGGAAGAGAAAGACTTTAATAAAGTCTTTATGAATATATCGAACAATACTCTTTCAAGAGCTGAACTAAATTATAATTTTGGTCAAGCAAAGAATATACACTATGGTGATGTACTTATCAAATTTGGAGAACTATTAGATATTGAAAAAGAAGAAGTTCCATTTATTTCTAATAATGATTTTGTAACCAAATTCAAATCATCAAGACTTCAAAATGGTGATGTGATTATCGCAGATGCTGCCGAAGATGAAATGGTAGGTAAATGTACAGAAATAGTTAATATAAAAGATGAAGTTGTTTTCTCAGGATTACATACAATCGCAGTAAGACCAATCCAAACTTTTGCATCAAAATATCTTGGTTATTATATGAACTCTCTTTTGTATCATAATCAACTTTTACGATTGTTACAAGGCACAAAAGTATTATCTATTTCTAAATCAGCAATAAAAAATACAGAGATTTACTCTCCTAAAGACTTTTTAGAACAAACCAAAATCGGCAACTACTTCCAAAACTTAGACAAACTCATCGAACAAAAAGAGAAAAAATACCAAAAATTGCGCCAGTTTAAAAAAGCGATGCTGGATAAGATGTACCCAAAAAATGGAGCTACTACCCCTGAGCTCCGATTTAAAGGGTTTAGTGGGGAGTGGGAAGAGAGGAAGTTGGGAGAAGTAACGGATTTGTTAACTGGCAATCCTTTTGCAAGCAAAAAATTTGTTAAAAAAGGAGTTTTTTTAGTCAGAGGGATGAATGTTAAAAGAGGGTATTTAGATATGTCAAAAGATATTTCTGAGTATTGGGTGTCATCAAATGGATTGGAAATTTATTTATTAAAAGAAGATGATATCTTAATCCAGATGGATGGTGCACTAATTGGGAAAAGCTATGCGAAGGTTCAAAGCAAAAATCTACCAGCACTTCTTGTTCAACGAGTTACAAGAATTAGAAATGAAAAAATAAATAGTGAATTTATTTATCAATATATTCAAAGAGATTTTTTGAGTTACATAGCAACCATCAAAACAGAAACTGCGGTACCGCATTTAAGTCTAAATGATATTAGAAATTTTCAGATTGCGATTACTCCATCAATAAACGAACAAACCAAAATAGGAAATTACTTCCAACAACTCGACAAGCTCATAAACCTCCACCAATCAGAACTAACAAAACTTAAAAATATCAAAAAAGCATCGTTAGAAAAGATGTTTGTATAACATTATGAGGGGCAATAGATGATATTTGCAAATGAACTAGAATTTGAAAAAGCGCTTGTAAGTGTACTTGGCGATAAAGGTTGGGAAAAAGAAGTTATTAAAAACCCTACTGAGGAATATCTGCTTCAAAATTGGGCAGATATACTGTTTCAAAACAACAAAGGTATTGACCGTCTAAATGATGTAGAATTAACACCTAGTGAAATGCAACAAATCATCGAACAAATCAACACGCTCAAAACCCCTCTAAAACTCAACAGCTTTATCAACGGCAAA
>Ga0265593_1001047_pt1 | contig 13420 bp, 14 predicted proteins | sample saktaG_8_FD_190136 | JGI IMG/M metagenome (GOLD analysis project Ga0265593, IMG submission 190136) | Saline water microbial communities from Sakinaw Lake, British Columbia, Canada - sak_2011_5_24_36m | ecosystem: Environmental > Aquatic > Non-marine Saline and Alkaline > Saline ...
TTCGAAAGCGCAGCAGGCCAGACCAAAAGTCAAAGGCCAGAGAGAATTGGCGCGGGACCAGTTTATAAGCCAGTCCGCGGAAGTGATAACATAGCCGCCGCCGGGAAATTTCTCAAGTATGTAAGGTACTTCGTCGAGTAAAATACCCATCTTATTACTGCTCCTTGTCCCCGGAGATAAGAATTATCCCGCTGACCACAGTAACCACCATTACCAGGACATTTACCACCATCGCCAGATACCGGTTATCAAGTATCAGCGTGATCATAACAAACAGGGCGAGGATCAACAGCGCCTGCCCCACCTTTTTTTCCCGGGTCATCATACGTTTATCCTTTATTTTTAAAAACAAACCGCCTGAAACGGGCGGTTTTGCCTTGGTGATAAATTCTACCACTTTGTATATATTTTTTCAAAGGTAAAGCATACTGCCCTGCGTTTTTACAGGGAAATATGTTTCATTATTTCTTTAAGGTTCGGTTTTACGGTAACAGGCGGCTTGGAAACTTTTATGGCGCGGTCCGGATCTTTCAAACCGTGCCCCGTAAGGATACAAACGACCCGCGCTTTATTACTGCCGGCCCTTTTAGCAAAATATTTCTTTCCGGCGAGTTTAATTATACCCGCAACAGAAGCCGCCGAAGCCGGTTCACAATAAACGCCTTCCGTCCCTGCCAGAAGCTTATAAGCGGAGACTATTTCGTCGTCACTCACCATATCTATAAGACCCTTGGACTCGTCCCGCGCCGCTTCCGCCTGTTTCCAGGAAGCAGGATTGCCTATACGGATGGCCGTGGCCAGGGTTTCCGGTTTTTCTATCGCATAACCGCGCACTATCGGCGCTGCGCCTTCTGCCTGGAAGCCAAGCATGACCGGCGTGTCTTTTATTATGCCAGCTTTTTTGAACTCTTTGTAACCTTTCCAGTAAGCCGTAATATTTCCGGCGTTACCTACGGGAATAGCATGAAAGTCCGGAACAAAATTCGCACAAATCTCAAAGGCGCCGGTTTTCTGGCCTTCTATGCGATAAGGATTTATGGAATTGACCAGCGTAATAGGATATTTTGCGGAGATATCTTTAACAATATTCAGCGCGTCGTCAAAGTTGCCGTCCACTGCAAGGACCGTAGCACCGTGCATCAACGCCTGCGTGAGTTTGCCGAGAGCAATCTTACCCGCCGGCAAAATTACCACGCATTTCATACCCGCACGGGCCGCATAAGCCGCCGCCGAAGCAGAAGTATTGCCGGTCGAAGCGCAAATGACGGCCTTCGAACCCTCTTCTTTCGCTTTGGATATTGCCATAGTCATGCCGCGGTCCTTAAAAGAACCGGTAGGATTCATACCTTCATATTTCAGATAAAGTTCAATGTCTTTGCTGATCTTTTTTTCAAGATTTGAAGCGCGGATAAGCGGAGTGTTACCTTCGCAAAGAGAAATTACCGGCGTCTTTTTTGTCACCGGCAGATATTTTCTCCAGGTTTCTATTAAACCTCTGTAAACTTTTATCTCGTCCATTATTCCCCTCTTTCCATGCGAAGCGCCAGAGTCTTTTCCTTGGTAACTGAGAGTCTATCAATCTCCGCAAGCGCTTTTCTCATCTCTTTCTCTTTTGCCTCATGCGTGGTAATGATAACCGGGACTTTGCTGCCAGTATGCTGTTCTTTCTGGTCTACGGAAGAGATGCTGATACCGTATTTTGCCAGCACGCCGGCTATCTTTGAGAAGACGCCGGGTTTATCCAGTACAATAAATCTCAAGAAATATCTGAATTTTATTTCTTCAATAGGTTTAATTTTTATTTTAGCCTTCCCTTTTTCAAAGAAGACGCTCGGGACTTTGCCCGCAATGCCGTTCACAATATTTCTGGAGATATAAATAATATCGCTCACCACCGCAGAAGCCGCTGAGGCACCGCCGGCGCCCTGACCGTAGAACATTACCGGTCCTACCGCATCGCCGACAAAATAAATGCCGTTATAAACATCGTCCACTGCGGCCAGCTGGTGTTCACAGGAGATAAGCACAGGATGCACTCTCACATCCAGTTCCCCGTCTCCGGCCTTGGCTATCGCCAGGAGTTTGATAACATAACCGAGCTCTCTTGCATTGAGCATATCTTTTCTGGTAATGCGGGAGATGCCCTCTACATAAACATCCTTAAGGTCCACGACCGTATCAAAAGCAATGGAAGAAAGTATAGCGAGCTTGTTTGCAGCATCCTTACCTTCCAGATCGGTAGTAGGATCAGCTTCAGCGTAACCTTTCTTCTGGGCTTCTTTTAAAACTTCCGCAAAATCCTTTTTGTCTTCAAGCATACGGGTAAGAATATAATTGGTCGTGCCGTTCACGATACCGTAAATAGATTTAATATTGTTTGCCGCCAGACCGTCGTGCAGAGCCTGTATGACCGGAATGCCGGCGCCGACGGAAGCTTCGATATAAACATCCACGCCGTTCTTTTTCGCCGTTTCCATTATCTCTTCCCAGTATTTTGCCAGGACGGCTTTATTGGCGGTAACCACATGCTTGCCGTTATTTAAGGCCGCTATGATAAATTTACGGGCTATTTCAAGGCCGCCAATCAATTCAACAACTATATCTATCTCGGGGTCATTGATAACCAGATTGGCATCCGTGGTAAGGATTTTTTTATCAAATTTGATGCCGCGGTCAGTAGTTATGTCTTTATCCGCAATGCGCTTTACGACTATTTTGCCGCCCGCGCGCCTGCTCACTTTCGCATTATTTTCATTAATTATCTTAACAACGGAAGCACCGACTACCCCAAAACCTATTAGACCAACCTTTATTTCGTTCTGCATAATATTCCCCTTTAAATAACAATTAAATCGAGCAGTATATTTTACCAGAAACCGGGAGATTTTTAAAGCGGCAAAAAGGCTTGTTTTACCGCTTTTTCGAGGGATTTGAGGGAAAGTTCACTCAAAATTGCTTTTAAACATTCTATTTTTTAATTATTTCGACATCATCCACATAGACCACGGTCGCTGCGGAGTAATAAGTATTGGAAACATAGAATTTATTTATGCTGCCGGTGGTGGCAGAAAAACTAAGCGCCCCGGTATTCAGATAACTGGTGGTTTTATATCTGTCCCAAATTTGAAATTTCACGGTCTTGGCTTCATTATCCACTTCTATGTAAAAAACATACCAGGTATTGACTGTCAGTGTGGTGCCTATAGAAGGAGTAACGTTATTTGACGGGGGGTAGGAATATTTAACTTTATTAGCGGCGGCAGAACCGTCAAAGCCAATCTCCGTTACATTACTATTTGCGTCTCTTACGCCCATTTTCACATTGGAAAGAAGATTATTTACCTGCATTCTGGCGGAAACCCTGACACCTTTAGCCGCATATATTCCGAACAATTCCAGATTTCCAAAGTTTCCGGCGGTCCCGCCTACATCCACCTTGCAGGATTTGGAACCGTTTGCAGCAACAGTGCCGTCAACAACTACGGTCCCGAAGGAGGAAGTATAAGTCCAGGGACTTGAGGGGACAACACCTGTTGAATAGGTTTCAAAACCATCAGGAAGGCAGGGGTTATGATAATTAAAGTTTGCATTAGGAATATTAATATTTTCAGTCCTATAGGAGCCGGCGGTCAGTCCGAAAGAACCGGAAGTATACGGGGCATACCAGGGAACTTCCGCTTTCACAGAATAGGTGCCAACCGGTACGCTTGAAAGGGTGTATTTTCCCAATGCGTCCGTCGTAGTGCTTTTTGAAGCAGGCGAGGTATATATGACGGCCCCGGCAGTGGGAGAACTCCCGACATAACAGATGCCTTCTATAACGCCCGTTCCTCCTGAACCGGTGCCGGTATTATATAAAGGATCCAGAGGATTTGTCCGGTCAAGATTTTCTTTACCGCAGCCGGAGAGAAAAAATGTGAAAGCCAGAAGGCCAAAGATAAATATGTTCTTCATACTTTCCCTCACTTTAAAATTCTTTGCCTATAATCCGTGTAATTGCCTGTTCAAATAATAACACAAAATCCGCTATTTTTAAACTTTTTTATGCCTGTGTATTATTTCCAGCGTAACGAAATAGGAGATAACGGCGAAAACAACAGAAATGATGATATTGCCGAGCATGTAAGCATAAAAGGCAGGGCCCAGAACTTTAAAAATCTCTCCGCTGTATAGCTCTTTAAGTATTATCTCCCTATCCGCGCCTATAAGAGCGCCGCCGAGCACTGCGGAAAGAGCCCAGAAAAATGGCGTGGTCAACGGATTCATTATTAAACTTCCGGCTAGAGTCGCGGCCTTATTTATTCTAAAAATAATTGCCAGGATATAGGCCAGGACCAGCCCCAGACCAAAAGTCGGAAAAACTCCAAGGAAGACACCGACAGCAACCCCAGCTGCTACCTTTGGGGGCGTGTCATTCGCTCTTACAATCTTTAAATACATAAACCTAAGAATTTTTTTAGGTTCAGGTTTTTTGCACCTTAATTTAAACATTTTTTCCTGTTCTTATTTTGAAAAAGCGAGGTAACCCAGCACGACCAGATTGACCCCGGGAATAAGCATCAAAAGCCCGAGCCAGCTTTCCTTTTTTCTCTTCTCAGCAATGTCCATGAAAAGAACTGCAACTGCAACTATTTGTACCAAAGGAACAAGACAGAGCAGCGCCCACCAAACCGGCTTCTTCGCTATGTCCGCCATTAAAAATAAATTTCCTATAGGTATCCAAGCCAGCCACCCGTTTGTCGTATGAGTTTTATTCGCAAGCGTTTGAAGGCAAACTGCGCAATAAGCATAGATTGCAAAGAATACAAAAAGGAAAAACACAAAAAAAGCCCCCATCATCGCCATCGCCCCCGCAGCCATTCCACTCCCGTTCATATTGTCCATATTTTCCTCCCCTTATCTTGAATTAAATAAATTATAGTATATTTCCCAGCATTCTACCATATAAAATATTCACTTATTGTACTTATCTGTGCATCCTGCTTTCCCTGCCCTTATCCGTGCAATATTTGTTTTCTTCGCCCTTATCCGTGCCATCTCCCTACCCCTCTTGTTTGCTTTGCTTTGTTTTGCTTTGTTTTGCTTTGTTTTGCTTTGTTTTGCTTTGTTTTGCTTTGTTTTGCTTTTATCTGTGCCATCTCCCTACCCATCTGTGACATCAGCGTCTTTTTCCTTCAAAAAGACGCCGAGAAAGAGATCCTATGCAAATCAGCAAACCCCCTGGCATCCAGCAAAAACGCATAATCCAGGTTATAATTTTCAAAAGAAATCCCGAGCCCTGAAGTCAAACTCCCGTCATTCAAGCCCACACGGAAAGCAACCGCTTCCCCGAACAAATATTCACTGCCCAGCCGGGTTTTAAGTTCTAAAGCGGTATTACTTTCAAGCTCCGCAGAGACAGTAAATTTTTCGCGCAATATTTTCTGCGCCGCACCCAGCACGAAGACTGTTCTGACATAATCCACCCGGCCGCCGGACCAGGTAAGGCCCGTGTTTATATCCCTCACCATCAGAGCCGCAGAAAAATAAGGTCCGCAGGGTTTATAGATAATTCCAACATCTCCGCCCCAACCCCGGCCGGTCATATACAGGGAAACAGCGTAGTAGTATTTCAAACTGAGACCGCCTCTTAAACCTTCGAGCAAATTATTGGCATAGGAAACGCTGCACACTCCCGCATCGTAAGCCAGGTCCCCTGTCTTTCCCCCGAGAAGATCGCGGCCTTCTATACCTTCTACTCTAAAATAATGCAAGCTTACCCCGGCAGACCCGGAATTCATCTTTTCGTAAACACCGGCAAAACCGCTCAGGCGGCCAAAATCCATATTGCAAAACATACCGGTAAAATAGGTCTTATAGATATCCACCCGTACAAGACCGGCCGGGTTCCAGTACAAAGCCGAGGCATCATCGGCAAGTGCGGTAAAAGCTCCCCCCATGCCCAGAGCCCGCGCGCCCGTACCGGAGTTTAAAAATGAAAAGGCGGCGGGGTTTTCTCCGGAGGAAAGACAGCAAAATAGCAGAAGAAAAATTGCGGTTTTTTTATACATTTGACCTACCTGACCAGAGAGAGTTTTTTTACGGGAAAACTAAAAGTATTTCCGTTGTTTTCAAGCCGTATTAGATAAAAAAACACACCCGAGGGAAAAGCGGAGGCATTCCATTTTGTTTCACAAAACCCGGGCAAAGCTGCGTATTCCTCTATTACCGCGGCTGTCTCCCCCGAAGCATCATAGACGGTGATAAGCACTTTGGAGGGTTTATCCGCCCTGTAAACAAAAGTGACAGTACCGGTTTTGCAGGGGTTTGGATAAGAGGCCGTTCCGTTTGAGCCTGTATTTTGAAGCACATTTATAGCTTTATTCAAAATGACTGCGCCGGAGCTTTTAGAAAGCGTGACCGGGCCGGCTTCACAGGGGTTATGTCCCGCCTTATATATTTTCAATTTGTACTCGCCAAAAGGCACACAGGAAAAAGTATAACTGCCGGAGGTGTCTGTGCGCCCGCTCCTGATAACGGAGACTCCGGAAAAAAGTTCCAGACGGGTATTCACCAGAGGAGTCAGGCCGTCCGCTTCAAAAAGTTTTCCGCTAATCTCCCCCGAGGTGGTTATGTTTATTTTTCTTGAAGCCGCGGCACTCCGGTTCCCGGCAAAATCCTCCGCAACCGCAAAAAAGTACCAATCTCCGTCCGCAAGCCCTTCATAAGCTGCGCTGAGAGAGTTTCTAAAAAGCCAGCCCGGGTTCCAGATTTCTGTAGAGTTCCGGCTTAGACAATAAAAATAGCCTTTAACACCGGAAGCTCCCCCGGCAGGCGCTTTGGGATCATCCGACTCTACCCAGGTAAACCTCGGGCAGTTGTCAGCAGAGGGCAGGGAATCCTGATGTGAGGAAGAATTAATTACGGGTAACGTTGGCGGCCGGGAGTCAGAGACCGCTGCCGACTGATTATTCCCAACCTCCTGTTCGTGGGCAGAGTCATCAACGCCCTGAACGGTGTAAAAGTATTTTTTTCCGTCATTTAAACCGTCCGGCGGGGACTGGGAAAACAGACCCGAAACCGTACTGCCGTCCGTATTTATTTGCGCGCCCTTTTCTCCAAAGTTTTCCGACCTGTAGATTCTAAAATAGGAAATACCGGAGACTGTAAGCCAGGTAATTTCTATTTTCCCGGAGGCTTGAGAAACCGCCGTAAGGGAAGTAACAGAAGTACTCAAACTTTTAGAAAGCCCCGGAAGCAAAATATTCCCCGTGACTGTTTCATTCCCGGCAATATCCACCGGCTTTATTCTGTAATAGTAGGTAATTCCGTAAAAGAGCCCGCCGGCATCGGTAAATATGTTTCCATCAATCTCGCCCAGCAAAATTCCGTTTTCAGCCTGCTTTACCGACCTGTAAATACGGTACCCCCGGATAAAGGAGTCCTCATCTGCCGTGCTGTTCCAGGAAAGTTTTATGTTGCCGTTTATCAGGGTTTCCGAAAGAAGGGTTACCACCGCAGGGGGCGGAACGGAGTCAATGTTTACCGTAAAAAACCAGCCCTTATTAATTTCGTAATGCGCTGAAGAATAACTCCCGGAGTATGCGCCCACGTCCCCGCTTACTATATATGAAGCGGAAACGGCTCCCTCTACCCTGCCGCTGCTGTCCCCTTCAAAGTCAAGATAATAGCTGACAGAAGAAGAGCTTCCGGAAAGCATTGATATAAAGACAAGAAAGAGAACTATATTTTTCATTATCACCTCAAAAGCAGCAGTTTTTTAAGTAATTTTGCGGCTGTACCGGTTCCGGCGCTTTTTACTTTAAGCCGGTAAAAATATACACCATTTGCCCAGGAAGAAGTATCCGGTTCTTTAATTTCGCTGATACCTGAGGGCAGATTTCTTTGAACGGTGGTGAGAATTTCCCCGGCTTCGTTAAAAACGGTCAATTCCAGGTTCGCAGGTTCAGGGATAAATATTCTGAGTACGGGATTTTGTCCGGTTCTCACCGGATTTGGCGCCAGCCACACCTCACTTTCAGGCAGAAGCGAAATATTATTTATTACCATATTAAAATGCGAGACCACACCCCAATTCCCGAGCGCGTCTGCCGCTTTGACATGCAGGTACCAGTTCCCGTTCTCTATTTTTGTGAAAGCTAGAGCAGGAGAAGAACAATTAATAATTTCAACAGGCACGGTGGACGGGTTTTTATCAAGAAGATAACTAAAACCTTTAACCCCTGTACCGCCCTCGTTATCTGAAGCTTCAAAAGTGAACTCCGGACAATTATTACTGCTACCTCCGGGGCACGGTTGATAGGCCGGAGCTTTTACAACAACCTTTGACGGCGCGCAGGTATCCTTTATTCTGTAAAGCACCTGACCGGCTTCAGGGTAGAGCAGATGGAGATTGTCTTTAAAGGAAGCCAGAAGAATCTTCCCGGGCAAAGCAAGCGGGCCGAGGAGGGTTTCAGCCGAAAAAGTAACGCCGCTATCCCGGCTCTCGGAAATATATATTTTATTCAAGCCTGTCCTGTTGTCCGACCAGACCACATAGATGACCCCGCCGGCATCCGCTGTGACGGCCGGATATTTTGCGGTACCGGTTGTGTTGCCCGAAACAGTTTTTTCCAGCTCCCAGGCAGAACCCGAATATTTTCTGAAATATATTTTATTGGACTGTTCCCAGACCGCGTAAATCGTACCCGGTATGGCTGCAGAACCCGAGAGCGCAGCAATACCCGTGGAGGAAAAACTGCTTTCCCCGCTCCAGTTAAGCCCGCCGTCACTGCTTTTTGAATATTTGGCAATACCCCCTGCCTGCCAGAAAACAAAAACAGACCCGCCCGTCTCAAAAGCAAAAGGGTTCTCTGAAATTCCCGTACTCAGCGTTTTTACGGCAGACCAGTTACTCCCGCTATTAAAACCTTTTCTATAACAGATGCTGCCGCCTTCAGTCCAAACCACGTGCGCCTCACCGCTGCTCCCGGAAAAGATATTTACAGAGGAGCAATTTCCGCCGCCGCTAAGTTCCTGGTTTTCCCCGTTTAACCCTCTCTTAAAGAAAACCCTGTAGATACCTGAGTTATTATCCAGCCAGGCGTTATAGATAAAGCCGTTTAGGCCGGAAACGGAGGGTGAAACAGCATCATTACCTTCCGCAGAAAGGAAGGCGCTAAAGGACCAGGTCAGACTGTTTTCACAGGAATTTTTGAAGTAAACCCCGTTATTAGCGCTACCCCCGCTGCAAGCATAAGCAAAATAACCGGTGCCCCGGTCTGCGGAAACGGAAAAAGAAAAGTCCTGCAGGCCGCCGCTGACATTGGTAAGAGGCAGAGGGTCGGTCCAGCCGGTCAGCGCGGATAAAGTAAAAGGCAAAATGTTAAACAGGAAAATGAAAACAGTTTTTCGCATTAGAAGACCCCTTGTGATTGCTTCTCACCCCTTTAGATGATTGATTGTAGTATAGCAGATATTGCGGGCAGGTCAAGGTAATTAAAACCTCTTAAAAAAAGAAAAGGGCCGCTTGTGCAGCCCTTCGGTATAATGAATTTAATACTAACTTGTCTTTACATACGCCCTTTTTTCTTGCCGTTCAAACGCAGAGCAACAAGTTCTTTATCAAAATCCACCCGCACGACGGAGAGAGACTCATCCTTCCCCTCCTGCTCCTGCTTTACCCAAACGCCGTGGCTTTCTTTCTTGGTTATCGCTTTTTTTAAATAATAAGCCACTTCCTGCGGGTCAACTTTTTTGTTGTCCTGCATTCTTTTTAAAAGTTCGTGGACTTCTTTAATATTTCTGGGCTCGCTCATGGGTATCCTTTTGACTGCACATTGTTACACTATAGTTCGCGGACACATTTTGTCTATGCTCGCCTGATGACACAGATAAGAAAAGAGATGTCACAGATAAAAACTTAAACTTCTTTAAGACGCTGGATTCCGTATCTGAGTACGGAATGACAAAGAGTAAAGCGACCCTTGTCTTACTTCTTAAATATTCTTGCTCTTGTACCATCCCAACTTTACAAACCTTATGAACCTTACAAACCTTAATAACGGTTTTTATCAATTACTAATTGTACAATTTACTATATGGCCGCTGGTTTCGTCAACCTTTATTTTCCAATCTTTCAGGGCTTCCAGTTTGGCGGCGATTAACATGGCGTTGCCGTATTTGAGGGTCAATTCTACGTCGGCAGTGCCTTCCGTGAAATCTCTGAGCCGGGCATCGGAAACGCCGTCCAGATATCTGACGGTCTTTCTGAAATCCTCCAGCTTGTTTAAATTGCTTATGCCTTTTACGGTTATCATAACGGTAACACTTTCATAGAGTTTTGCGGCTATGCTTCCGGAAAGTTCTCTGGCGGCTGCTTCGGCCGATTTGGTAACGGTTTTTGCTACTGCGGCATCCGCCATAAGATCCCAGGTGTTTTCTTTTTTTGAAACCGCAAAAAGGGCTTCTCCGGTGGTCGTTTTCACAACTTTAAGATTCAGCGTGGTAACCGCCTGCATTGTGCCCTTTAGATACTCACTTGTGTTGGGCGCGACCGTGGAGGTCACTTTGCCCATAACGGCTATTTCTGCGTCAAATTTCCTGGCCAGAACGGCTGCCGCCTTCTCATCGCCGAGGAAAACTGCTTTCAACTGGTCGTCTTTTTTGTTTTTTTCCAGTTGCTCCTGATCCACCACTTTGTAGTCTTTGTTTAAAAGTTCCGCCATAATAATAGTACCTGCGGTCTGTGCTTTCGTAAGTTCGCCATTTACATATTCTTCCAGTAAAACAACTACCCGCGGATTATTCACAGTCTTGGTCTGCAAGAGCAAGCCCAGGTCATTTATCTGCTTTCTTATGTCTGCCTGTTTAACGCTGGCCCAGAGCCGGGTCTTGAAAAATTCGCCGTCTGACTCCTGGGAAAGCACTTTGTAATCTTTTATGTAACCACCTACCTTGGAAAATATTTTTTCTTCAATCAGATTGGCTTGCTGAACTATTTGCTGGCCCGTAACCCAGACACCGATGGCTTTTTCTATAGCGTTCCTTTTCGCGGCTTCCACACCCTGTTCCCGGGTCGCAAGAATATTCCCTGCTACCGGAGCGATGAGACTTTCCGCTTCCACTTCCACGAGAACTTCTTTTGCTGTTTCTGCGGCGGGTTCCTGAAATTTTACGACTTGTTTTGCAGCGCCGCAACCGGCAAGAAGCAGGCAAAGGCCCAGAGTGATAATATGTTTAAACATGCTGGCTCCGTTTATCTCAACTCTTATATAATATGTACAGCAGCACCGGCAGGTGCCGGCGGCTTTTCAGGTATGAGACAACTCCCCGCAGAGGAGGAAAAAGGTTATTCTATTTTTGTATTAAGCTGCTGGGCAAGTTTCTGCTTATCCAGGCGCATAGTTATGACACAGCCGTCATCGGCGGTCCATTCGGTCTTGGACACTTCTGCGCCCATAACGCTGTCATTCACAATAGCGCTTATCTTGGAGTCGGTTTCTATTGCCTTCTGAATGGTGATACCGCCCTCGATTTTTACACCTTTCACTCTGCCGACAAGATCATACTGAGCTGCAACTATCGCAGCATTTCTGGAGGTTGCCTTTCTTTGCGTTGAATCTGTAGCATCTTTCGAAGGGGCGCCCAAACCAACGGCAATAAGGTACTTGTCCGTTTCATTGGTCTGGTCCAGTGACTGCTTTATCTTACCATCCTGCAGATACTGGCTGCCGCCGCAACCTGTGAGAGCCAGGGCAAGCGCAAATACAAAACCTAGAGCAATTAATTTTTTCATACGACACCTCCTAAGATAATAAATTGTACTTTATTTTACGACTTTTATATGTAAAATAACTCACATTCTCAAATAAAGTTTAGCACAAGAAAGCGGTGCTTTGCAATGTATAAATTTTTAAAGCTTAAAACAGCATATTTCTTTTTGACTTTCAGCAGGGTTTCATTTATAATTACCTTATGGATAAAATGATGACAGTTGTGGTGCAGGGTGTGGTAGTCGACCAGAATAAGAAGGGTTTTGCGGTTATTCTGAGAGATGATATTAGTAACAAATGGCTGCTTATCTATGTCGGGCCGTTCGAAGCCCAGGCCATAGCCCTGGAAATGGACAATGTTAAACTGCCCCGGCCGGGCACGCATGACCTTATAAAGATGATCCTGGACAACCTGAACGCCCGCGTTATCAAAGTCAGCATTAATGAGCTCAGAGATAATACTTTCTTTGCCTCAATAACGGTGGAAACGAACGGAATTCAGAGGGAGATAGACAGCCGGCCTTCCGATGCTATTGCCGTCGCCTTGAGGGCAAAAGTTCCTATACTGGTTGCGGAAAAAGTTATAAATGAAGCCGGGGTGGAAGCACACCCGCATCACAATATGGATGAGAAAGCGAAACAAATAAAAATACTACATGAAAATTTAACTGTGGCCATTGAAAAAGAAAATTACGAGGAAGCGGCCAAGATAAGGGACGAGATTTATAAAATAAACAACCCCGGCAGAGAGAAAAACAAACCCGCAGAATAACCGCAAGTGTAAATTCAAACCAAAAGTTCAGCCCAAATATTTACTTATGCGTTTCATTGCGCAAAACTCACCGCACATGGTACAGGTGTTATCACCTTTTCCGCTTTTTCTGTATTTCGTAATTTTAGCGGAATCCAAAGCGCATTTTTTCTGATTTTCCCAGTCCAAAGTTTTTCTGTAGAAAGCCATACGCTTGTCAATTTCCATCGCGCCCGGCAAACCCTTGCCTATATCCGCCGCATGCGCAGCTATTTTTGAAGCAATGGTGCCTTCCCGAACATCGTTAATATCAGGAAGCCCGAGATGTTCTGCGGGTGTAACATAGCAGAGGAAATCCGCGCCCGCCATACCCGCAATAGCCCCGCCTATGGCCGAGGTAATGTGGTCATAGCCCGGAGCAATATCTGTAACAAGAGGCCCCAAAACATAAAAAGGCGCATCATGGCAAAGGCGTTTCTGCAAAAGCACATTGGCTTCTATCTGGTTTATCGGCATATGACCGGGCCCTTCTATCATCGCCTGGACCCCGGCTTTTAAAGCCCGTTCCGCCAGCTCGCCCAGAATAATAAGTTCCTGCACTTGCGCTCTATCTGTGGCATCCGCCAGACAGCCCGGCCGGAAACCATCCCCGAGGGACAGCGTCACATCATATTTCTTAGCAAGTTCCAGAAGGTAATCGTACTCTTCAAAAAGCGGGTTTTCCTTGTCGTTATGCATTATCCATTCTGTCAAAAACGCCCCGCCCCGGCTTACGATATTTGCAATACGCCCTTCTCTCCTGAGCCGGCCTATAGTTTCCTTCGTTACCCCGCAATGCACGGTAATAAAATCAACGCCGTCTTTTATATGCTTCTCAATCCCGGCAAACATCTCTTCTTTGGTCATCTCCACCACG
>Ga0265593_1001048_pt1 | contig 13413 bp, 1 predicted proteins | sample saktaG_8_FD_190136 | JGI IMG/M metagenome (GOLD analysis project Ga0265593, IMG submission 190136) | Saline water microbial communities from Sakinaw Lake, British Columbia, Canada - sak_2011_5_24_36m | ecosystem: Environmental > Aquatic > Non-marine Saline and Alkaline > Saline ...
CATAATCATGATTTTCATACGACAAACAGACATCGAACAACACCGAACGCCCGCTGCCGGAACTCACCGCCCGATTCACCTCGCTGACCGGAAAGCGTTGATGCCGGTAATTCGCCTTCAGGGTTTTATTGATTTCCTGCAACAGTTCGCCAAAGCTTAGCCCTTGGCCAAAGTCAAATAAGGTAGGGCTCACCCCGGTGAACAGCCCCGCCGCTTGTTTGAAGCGGGCGTTGGCGCGGTTCAATACGGGCAGGCCAATGGCTAACTCGTTACGTCCGCTGGTTCGGGTGAAGTACACATACAAGGCCCCCAGCAGCACATGGAAGGTACTCGCCTGGTAGCGTTTCGCCAGCTCGCCTAGCTCTTGGTAAAACGCCCTCGGCAGATACAGCGCCTCGCAGCCGCTAGCGGCCAGCCTGCCCGGGAAGCGGGCGCGGTGGCGCGGCGTCAGCAGCGGCTCGGGGGCTGCGGGGTATTTCGCCAGCCAATACTGCCGCTGTTTTGCAAACACGTCCGACTCGACGTAAACCCGGTCATTGTGGATGAAGTCGGTGTACGCGGGGCTGTCCAAGTCAGGGGTTTCCCCCTTGACCAGCCGCGTGTAAATCTCCGCCAGCGAGCGGTTCAACAGGGCAATGCCAAAGCCATCGACAATCAGATGGTGGTATTGCATGAGCCAGTAATAGTCCGTCTCACTGATTTTTACCAGGTCATAGCGGAACAGCGGCTGTCCGTCCAACTCAAACTTTTCCACAAACCGCTGCTGCATCCAGACGAACGCCTGTGCTTGGCCTTGCCCGGAAAAATCGCGCAGCGGCACCTTGACTGTCAGCGAGGCGGCGTAGGTTTGCAGGGGGATGCCGTCTTCGTCGCGCTCTTTGACCAGCAAGGTGCGCAGGGTGTCGTGCTTTTCGGCCAGCAGGTTCGCCGCCTGTTCAAACAGCCCGGCGTCAATCGCCCCGGGCAGGTGTACATAACCGCCGATGTTGTACAGCGGCACATCGTCGTGCAGCATCTGCTCAAACCAGATTTCCCGTTGCGGCGAGCTCAGCGGATAGCGCGGCGTGGCGTTTTGGCTGAGCACGAAGTCTCTAAGTAGTGCATCAGGCTGCTTGACCGCCTGTTCCAATAACGCCGTGTATCCCTCGGCCCAATAGCGCATGGTTTCGGTTTTGAACAGGGCTTTGTCAAACAGGATGGCGCCTTCAATGCCGCCCCGGGTTTCAAACAGGGTGAAGACAATGTCCAGATTGGAGCTGGCGACGTTTTCATCGTGCGCCCGCCAGGCGTCCGCCTGCAAGCCGGGCAGGGTCAATTCGCCTGTACCCGGCGTATTGACCAGATTGAACATCACTTGGAAGTACGGGTTATAGGCGGTTTGCCGCTCCGGGCGCAAGTGTTGGACCAGGTGCTCAAACGGCATGTCCTGGTGGGCATAAGCTTCCAGGGCGTTGTGGCGCACTTGTTTGAGCAAGTCGATGAAGCGGTCGCCTTGGGACAGACGTGTCCTGAGTACCAGCATGTTCAACAACAGCCCGAGCAAGCCGTCGGTGTGTTGTTGGTGGCGCATCACCAGAGGAATGCCGACACTGATGTCGCGCTGCCCGCTGTAGCGTTGCAGCAGCAGCACGAAGCCGCTGAACAGCACCATGTGCAAGGTGCAGTCCTGTTGTCTTGCCAGTTGGTTGAGTTTTGCCGCCAGTTCCGGGGCAATGTTCAACTCGACCATGCCGCCTTGGTTTTGTTGGGTTTCAGGCCTGGGGAAGTCCGTGGGCAGCTTGAGCAATTCGGGGGCATCGTGCAGTTGCCCCAGCCAAAAGTCCATTTGCCGCTTTAACGCCTCGCCCTGTAAACACGACCGTTGCCAGGCGGCATAATCGGTGTAGTCAATCGGCAATCCGGGAAGTTCGGGCGTTTGCCCTTGACACAATGCCGTGTACAGCGTTTGCCAGTCCCGCAGCAGGATGCCCGTTGACCAGTCGTCGAAAATGATGTGGTGGACAACCAGGAACAGGTAGTGTTCCTGCCCGGCGGCTTTAACCAGCCGGACTCTGAACAACGGGCCGGAAGCCAGGGCAAACGGCTGCCGGATGGCTTCCTGCTGTAATTCGATTAAGCGCGGTCCGCGCAGGGCTTCGGGCAAATGGCGGATGTCCAGCGCGGTCAACGGGTCATAGGCGGGAAGCACCGCCACGCCGACTTCGCCGCCGATGTGCGGGAAACACAGGCGCAAACTTTGATGGCGGGCAACCAGTGCCGAAAACGTTTGCCGCAACGCCTCTTCATCTAGGTTTCCTGCCAGTTTCCAGGCATGGAACATATGGTGGGCCGTGTCCTGGGAGTCGAACTGGCTTAAAAGCCAGAACCATTGCTGGCTGAAGGACAGGATTTTAGGCGCATTGCCGGCTTGCTTGGCAATCGGAGGCAAGGCCAGGGTTCCGCTGGCGCTGTCGATGGCGGTGGTCAGACGGGCAAGCTGCGGGTGTTCAAAGATGGCCCGGATCGGCAGTTCCACCCGAAAACTTTCGCGGATGCGGCTAACCAACTGGGTCGCCAGCAGGGAATGCCCGCCCAGTTCAAAGAAGTGGTCGTTGCGGCCGACGGCTTCGCGTTTGAGGACGTTCGCCCACAACACCGCCAGCAGTGCTTCGGTCGGGGTAGTGGGTTGGCTAAAGCCCGTGGACGCTTGCAACTCGGGCGCGGGCAGGGCCTTGCGGTCGATTTTGCCGTTGGGGGTCAAAGGCAGGCTGTCCAGGATCATGAAACTCGCGGGGATCATGTAGTCGGGGAGTCTGGACTTGAGCCAGTCGCGCAGGCTGTCAATGAATAGGGGTTCGTTAACAGTTGATAATTCACCCTCGGCCATGGTCAGGTAAGCCACCAGTCGTTTATCGCCATCCGCTTCATATAGATTGACCACGGCTTCTTTGACGTGTTCAAACTGGCCCAGCACCGCCTCGATTTCGCCGAGTTCAATGCGGAAGCCGCGCAGTTTTACTTGATGGTCGATGCGCCCCAAAAACTCCAGATTGCCGTCGGGCAGCCACATTGCCAAGTCTCCCGTTTTGTAAACCCGTTCCACTTTGCCGAACAGTTCCAGTTCGATGAATTTTTCAGCGGTAAGCTCGGGGCGGTTCAGGTAGCCACGGCCTACCTGAATACCCCCGATATATAATTCACCTGGAACGCCTTGAGGCATGGACTGATGGTTTTCGTTTAAAACATAAAGCCGGGTATTGGCAACGGGTTTGCCAATCGGTACATGGGTGCGGCCTGTTTCAATCTGACATGGCCAATAACTGACATCCACCGCCGCTTCGGTGGGTCCGTAAAGGTTGTGCAATGCAACCTCCGCCTGTTCAAAGCGGCTGAAAAACGCTTGGATAAGTTCAAAATTCAAGGCTTCGCCGCTACAAATGACCCGCTTTAGCGTTCGGCATTTTTGCCCGTCAGCGTGATTAATGAACACCTGCAACATTGAAGGGACAAAATGCAAAACCGTCACTTCATAGCGGGCAATCGCTGAGAGTAAATAAAGAGGGTCTTTATGCCCTTCGGGCCGGGCGACGGCGAGCCTTGCGCCCGTCAGCAAAGGCCAAAAAAATTCCCACACCGAAACATCAAAGCTAAAGGGGGTTTTCTGTAAAACGCAGTCTTGAGAACTCAGATTATAAGTATCCTGCATCCACAATAAACGATTGACTATGGCAATATGGGAATTCATCGCCCCTTTGGGATTTCCCGTTGAACCCGAGGTGTAAATCACATACGCCAAATCTTCGGCTGAGCTTCTTGCGGGTAGGTTTTCACTCGGCTGGTCGGCAACATCGGTTTGATCCAGGCATAGCACGACGCAATCATGTTCCAAATCAGCCAATGACAACGCTTCGGTCAAATGGCTTTGGGTCAGCAGCAATGGGGCTTGGCTGTCCACCAGCATGTAGCGGATGCGGGCGGCGGGGTAGCCGGGGTCAATCGGCACATAGGCTCCGCCCGCCTTGAGGATTGCCAGCAAGCCTATGATCATGTCCAGCGAGCGTTCAACCGCTATCGCAATCAAAGGATTGTGGGTTAATAAGGGCTGGCCGTCCGGCTTGGCAAGGCTGAGTAAGTAATGCGCCAGTTGGTTGGCCTTGGCGTTAAGCTGCCGGTAGGTTAAAGATTGGTCTTCAAACACCACGGCAATACTGTCGGGAGTGGCCTGAACCTGCGCCTCGAACAAACCGACGATGGTTTTGTCTTTGGGGTAGTCGGTCGCCGTGTCGTTCCAGGCTTGCAGTTGCTGGATCTCGCCTTCGGTCAGCATCGGCACAGTGCCTATCGCTTGCTTGGCGTTATCGACAAACGCTCTGAGCAAAACCTCAAAATGCCCGACCATCCGCTCTATCGTTTCCCGCTTGAACAAATCCAAGCTGTAACTTAATCGGCCACTTAATTGTTCAGCTTCACACAGGCTAAGCGTTAAATCAAACTGCCCCTCCATTTGCGCCAACTCTAAAGGGCTGACCTTCAACTGCGCATTGGCCTGTTCGATAGCAGGGAAATCCATCTGAAAATCAAGCATGACCTGAAACAGCGGGGAATGGCTTAAATCTCGCAGCGGCTGCAACTCTTTAATCAGCAGAGAAAAGGGATAGGCGGAATGCTCTATCGCTTCCCAAACCGTTTGTTTGCTCAAGGCGAGTAATTCAGAAAACGAAGCTGTTGGATCAATCTCGGCTTTAAGGACAACCGGATTAACCAGATAGCCAACAAGATTGGCAAATTGGGGTTGGCGAGTGCTGACGGATGTCGGAGTACCTATCCATATCTCGTTTTGCCCAGTATAACGATGTAAAAACACTTGGAAAACAGTCAGCAGCAGAGTGAATAAGCTGGCCTTTTCTTGTGCCGCCAGTTGTTTGAGTTGTTGAGTGATCTCGGTTGACCAACAGAACGGAACTGAATCGCCCGTGAAACTTTGTGCATTAGGTCTTGGGTAATCGGTGGGCAAATTAAGCACAGGTGCGTCATTGCCTAATTGCCGCTGCCAATAATTGAGCAAGCCCTCGCCAGCGGCACTGTTCAACAAGCTTGTTTCAGCGCGCACAAAATCGGCATAACTGCCTGGCATCGGAGCTAATACTGTTTTTTGCCCCGTCAATTCGGCATGATAGAGAGCCAGCAGTTCCTTGCCCAAAATATCCATCGAACGGGCATCCCCGAAAATATGGTGCAGGGTCAACAGAAAAATGTAGTGTTGGGGGGCTGTTTGCAACAGGTCAGCGCGCAACGCCTCTTCTTGGGTTAAATCAAAAGGTTTTTCATAAGCGATTTTTAAGGCCTTACTTAATTGTTGCTCAGACCAGTTGAATGCATGCTGTTCGTTCCATTGATAACTGCCGGTGGGCTTGACTGTCTGTGCCAGCTCGTCGTCAACCCGGTCGATGGTCGTTCGCAATACCGGATGGCGGTTGACGATGGCTTGCAATGCCCGCTGCAATACCTCTATATCGAGTTGGCCTTGCAATTCGACAGCCCACGCCATGTTGTAGGCTGAACTATCGGGTGCATTCTGGTAAATAAACCAAAGCGCTTGTTGTCCATGCGACAGGGGAATGCGGTAAGCCTCTTTTTTTTGTTGCAGTAACTGTGCAAGCAAGGCCAGTTTGTTTTGTGCCGATGGCTGGTCCATTGGTGTTAGCCTGTTATTAGGATTTTTGTTGCAGTTCAGCCAGCAATAGATCGATTTCGGCTGCGCTAAGATGGTTTATATCGACCGAGAGCCGGTCGATTTGCTCAGGGCTAAGGTCTTTACTCGAAATAGTTTCCACGGCAGCGGGAGTTGGTGTTTCTGCGGCTTGTTCCAAAACCTGATTGAGTAATTTGCTTAATTTTTGCGCTGTCGTGTTGTTGAAAATATCCGTCATGCTTAACTCACAGTGAAATTCAGTTTTAATTTCGAGTTGCAGTTGCACCATATCGAATGAATTGGCCCCCAATTCAAAAAAATCATCCGTCATGCTGATCGAGTCTAGGTCAAATAGCCCTTGAAGCAGTTTGATAAGCCGCTGTTCCAGATCATTCCCGGCTTCAACAAAATGAGTATTCGGCTTATTCAATTCGGGCTTGGGCAAAGCCTTGCGATTCACTTTTCCATTGGCCGTTAAAGGCAGTTGCGTGAGCCGAACGTAGAGATTGGGCACCATGTAATGCGCTAACTTCTGGCTTAAAAAGGCTTTTAAACTCTCTTCCAATGCTTCGCTGCGGGCTGCGCTTTGGTTTAGCCGCTGTGCTTGTTCGGTGCAAATCCCTCCGCCCAAAAAGCTGTGCACCAGTTCCTGACTGTCTGTTAACCCTAATTCGGCCGTTATCGGTTGGGCATTCATGCCGCCTATCGGACACAAACCCAAGTTATGGCTTGCGGCTTTCATCATCAACAATTGGCTCATGTAGCCAGCTTCGAGTAAACAGAAATCACGGCTGCTCGCTCCGTACATCGGTTCTATGGCTTGACTCTCTGCGACTAAAAATAGGCTGAAGGCTGATTGGTCAAATATGTCCTGGTTAGTCCCGCCATGTAGCTCCCGGGTGAATTTATCCGTGCTTGATGACAATAACACCAGTGTATGGCTCAAAGGGTGGTAATAATAAAACCCACCCGCCAAATCTATCACTTGATCGGTTTTAACCGCCAAATAACATTGCACTGGATAGAGGCTCCCTGCCGAGGCATACTGATATTTAGGTAAAACCCCATTGGGGAAAAAGCGGGCATTCAAACTGCTGAGAAGTCGGCTCAACTGAACAAGCTTGACAGGTTCCGCCAAGAATTGACGGTAGCTTTGTCTGGCTAAATAAGCGGTGTCATCGACAACAACGGGAGGTAATTTTATTTCGGGCCGGGGATTTTGGAACTGCCGGACACCCCGATGGTCTAACTTAGATTGGAGCCGCTCCGCCGGGTCGGTCAATACCCCCTGCATGACGTGCAAGCCGTAAATGGCTTGATCGATATCCTGCGCTTGGCCGGGACTGGTTTCTTCCTCAATGGGTACAATATAGGCCACTAACTGTTGACTGTGGCGGGTTTCGCCAATTGCCGCAACGACCGCCTCTTTAATGCGCGGATGCTTGAGTAAATGAGCCTCTATCTCGCCTAATTCAATGCGATGCCCGCGTATCTTTACTTGAAAGTCATCCCTACCCAGAAATTCGATATTGCCATCGGGAAGGTAACGACCCAAATCGCCGGTTTTGTACAGGCGTTCCCCGGTTTGAGGGTGGCTGATGAAGCTGGCATGGGTTTTTTCTTCATCCTGCCAATAGCCCAATGCCAAACCCATGCCGCCGATGTACAGTTGCCCTGTCACCCAAGTAGGACAGTCTTCCAAACGGGCATTTAAGACATGAAAGCATTGATTGCCGAGTGGTTTTCCGTAGGGAATGCTGTGCCATGCCGGGTCTATGGTTTTAATCGGATAATAGATAGACCAGATGGATGCCTCGGTCGCTCCTCCCAAACTCATTAGTGTGGCTTTGGGCATGGTTTTTCTGATTTTTTCAGGCAAGTCCAGCGGTATCCAGTCGCCACTCATCAGGATTAGACGTAACGGCGAATGCAAAGAACGCCCAGCCTCAGATTCAACCAACATTTGCATCAAGGCAGGGACGGTATCCCATAAGGTCACACCATGGCTGTTTATCAAGCCAGCCCAATGGGCGGGATCGCGCCGTCCTTCAGGGCTGGGCATGACAATGGTGCCGCCAGCCGCTAACAGACCGAAAATATCGTAAACCGACAGGTCAAAGTTCAGGGCGGATAGGGCCAATACTTTGTCCTTCGAACTAACTGCAAAGCGTCGGTTAATATCTATAATGGTATTGACCGCCCCTCTATGGTCAATCATCACCCCTTTAGGTTGACCGGTTGAGCCTGAGGTATAGATAACATAAGCTAAGTCGGTCGGGCTTTGCAAAGTCTCCAAGCCTGGCAAACTCTGGTCTTTTGACAATTTTTCCTGATCTACAGAAAACCGTAGCAGGCTGTCTGGCCAGGTAAGCTGATTTTCTATATGGGGTTGAGTCAATACCAGGCGCACCTGCGCCTGGTCCAGTAGGTAATGCTGTCGCTCAACGGGGAGTTCTGGATCAATCGGCAAATACGCCGCACCCGACAGTAACACCCCCATGACCGCGACAACCTGTTCCCAACCTTTATCCATGACTACTGCAACCAGATGATTGGCCTTGGCTCCGTTGTCACGCAACCAACAGGCAATTTGGGTTGCTTCCTGATAAAGCCTGCCGTAACTTAACTCGCGATTGACGGCGATTACAGCGGTTTGATGCGGATTGGCCTCTGCCTGTTTGATAAACAAGGTGTGGAGCAGTTCATCGGAAATGGCAGCTTGAGTGCCATTGATCTGCTGGCGTTGCTGTTGCTCCGAGGGCGGCAATAAATCCAGTTGGCTGGCTTGCCACAGGCTTTCATCCATTGCCAATTGCTTAAGCAGGCCGGAATAAGCTGAAAACATCGTTTCAATCAAACCGGGGGGAAATAATGCTTCAACCACGTCCCAAGTCAGGCGCAGTCGGCCATCGTTTTCTTCAGCCTGACTATCTAACCAAACCTGGGGGGTTTGGCTAAGACCGTATACGGTTTCCCCCAGCCAGCCGCCGCCTTTTTCCGACACCCCAAGTGCGCTGGTGAAAACAATGGGCATCAGCGTCTGCCCCGCGCCATCCTGTTGTGCGGATAAAGCCCTCAAGACTTGTATGCCGCTAAAGTAGCGGTGATCCAGATCTTGCCACAACTGGCTTTGCAGACGTTTGCCACGCTCGGCGAGTGTTTCACTCGAGTTGCTGTGGTCAACCGCCAATAAGGTCAAACTGGTGAAGTCGCCCACAATCTGGTCGATCTGGGCCTGATCGAATAAAGGCAGTCGGTTGAATAAGGTCAGGTTAAGGCTAAACTGCGGCCGTTTACTCCAACGGGTTATAATTTCGGCGAAAACCGTCAACAGCAAGCTGGTTGGGGTTAATCCGAGTTGAGTTGCCTTTGCTTTTATCCGTGACCAGTCCTTAGCCTCAACGGAGGTTTGATGACGCTTGAACTGTGGCGATTTGAGTGTGCCAGGTTCAAGGGCCAAAGGCAATTCCGGGGCAGGGGGCAAACTTGCCATGCGTTGCAGCCAATACTGTGCGGCTTGTTGATAGAGTTCGGTCCCTTTAAGCTTTTTCTCAGCCACGACGTAATCGCGAAAAGAAAGCACCGGGGGCGGCAAAGACTGCCCAGTCTGGCGGTATAGCTGCGCCCATTCCCGCAACATTATTTCATAGCTCCCCCAATCGGCGATTAACATATCCAGGCTAAGGTGAATATGTAATTCACCTGCCGCCAATTGGGTAAAGCGTATGGCAAACAGAGGCCAGCGCTCAGGCGAAAAAGGGGTGTTGAACATTTCCCTGCGCACTGCTTCAAGATGCCGGGCGATAGTGACCTCGTCAGCCTGGGTTAAATCGTAGCGCTGGATGGCATAGGGGGGGGCTTCCCCCAAAATCTGCTGCTCGCCACTGGGTAAAATGACCGCACGTAACATCCCGTGCCGTCCGACAAGCTGTTGCCACGCATGTTCCAAACGGTCAGCCTCCAGCCCCCGGCAAGCCAGTTCTTCATAGGCATGGGTCGGGGCATGCAATTCAAACCTTTCATTTTGCCCTAGCCAGTAGGCTTCCTGAATATCCGTCAACGGGAATGGGCTGTGGCGATTTTCTGGGTCGGGCATTGCCTGCGGCAAAACTGCGGGGGTTTGAACATGGCGCAAATAATCGATAATTTCGTGTTTGCGATTCTTTAGCTCATCCTTTAAAGCGGGTGTCAAAGTACCAGGCAAGGCTTTGTAGCGTAACTGGTTTTGCTCATCAAGCCAAAGCTCGATGTGTTGTTGCTTAATAGATAAAAGCAGTTGGGCTGTGGTAGTCATAGATAACAAATTTCTCTTTGGGCAGTGGCTTACAAAATACCTTCGTCATAATCCTGTTGTTCGTTATCGACTACAGCCCTTATGGTCGGGTTCAATATTTCAAGCTGTTTTGCCAAACTTTCAACGGTGTTATGGGTTAATAGAGTCTGCAAAGACAAACTTAGCTGAAACTGTTGCCCAATCCTGGATAACAGGCTCAGTGCCAGCAGAGAATTGCCTCCTAGGGCGAAAAACTCATCGTTGACACTCACTTGTTCCACCTCGAATAATTCCTGCCAAATTTTGGCTATGCGTTGCTCGGTAACAGTGTTTGGCGCTACATAAGGTTTTGGGGTATTAACATCATCCCAATTGTTCATGCCTGCCAATGCCAGCCGGTCGATTTTGCCGTTAGGGGTTTTGGGAAGCTGCTCGCATAACACATACTGCCCGGGCACCATGTGCGCGGGCAGTTTTTTTTGCAGATACGTTTTTAGCCCGGCTTTTAACTCGGCTGGGGATTGTTGACGGGAGCTTGCCTGTAGCCAGGTTTTTGTTTGAGACTGCTCAATTACTCCTCCCAGAAAACCGTGTATTAATAGCTGATTTTCAGTTAATCCTAATAGTTGACGCACCTGAGCGGTTTTTTCGTATTCGGTCAAATCCCCCAACGGACACAAACCCAGTTGCCGGTTTGGGGCTTCGGTCATGAGCAACTGCCCCATGTAACCGGCTTCAACGATGCAGAATTTTTCTGCCAGTTGTTGCCCGTACAAGGGTTTGATGGCTTCTAAATGGGCGACCAGCAACAGGCTGAACGCCGCCTGGCGGGTGATTGCCCGGTTGTAAGCGCCATAAACCTCATCGCTCAGTTCCAGGTGTTCTGCCACTCGCTGCAAGCGGTGTTCTTGGGGGTGGTAATAGTAGAACCCCCCGGCCATCCCTTCGACCCGTCCGGGTTTTATCTGGAGGTAAGTTTGCACCGGGTACAGGCCCAGCGCGGACGGGTAGCGGTATTTGGGGATGGGCGCATCGGGCAAGTTCAACTGCATCAGGCAGCTTAACCACTGGCTTAAGGCATCCAGCGGGATTTGGTTCTGGGCAAATTGCCGGTAGCTTTGCCGGGACAGGTAGTTTTGTACCCAGGCTTCATCCATGGCGGGTTTGGCCAGGGTGATTTCAGGCCCCTTGAACGATTGGATATTGACTTGCCTGAGCTTGAACTCCAGCCGCTCGGTGCTGTCGGTAATGACCCCGGGTTCGTCGCGGTAGCTGCCTTGAACCTGCCAGATGCTTGCTTCCATTGAACAAACCGCATACGCCACCAGTTGTTTTTCGGTGTCTTCGCCAAAGGCAACCACCGCCGCTTCCTCGACTTTGGGGTGGGCCAGCAGGGTTTGTTCGATTTCGCCCAGTTCCACCCGGAAGCCGCGTATCTGCACTTGATGGTCCAGCCGCCCCCGGTATTCCAAGTTGCCGTCAGGCAGCAGACGCCCCAAGTCGCCGGTGCGGTACAGGCGTTCTTGTGTCTGTGGATGGCGCACAAACTTTTCGGCGGTCAATTCGGGTTGATTGAGATAGCCGCGCGCCAAACTGTCCCCGCCGATGCAGATTTCGCCCTCTGTGCCTGCGGCGACTGTCTGTAAGTGGCTGTCCAGCAGGTCAATGCGCCAGTTGGGGGCGGGGGTTCCGATGGGGACCCGCGGATAGTCGCCGTCTTTGGAAATTTCAAACAAGGCGGAGGTCACCGGGGTTTCGGTCATGCCGTAGGCATTCAGGAAGCGGCGCGTCCGCAGCGGGCTTTGTTGCCACAGTTTCACGGTCTCGGGGCGGGTCTCGTCCCCGCCTAAAATAATCAGCCGCAACGGCAGGTTTTCCAGTAGCTCCGGGCTGTTTTGCCAGTCTGTCAGCAGGGTGTGCCAATAGCCGGGCGGCAAATCGACGACGCTGATGCCATAGCCCCGGATTTTGACTGGGAAGCTGGCCGAGCCCCATAAATCCGGTTCGCGGATGACTAAGCTGGCCCCGATCAACAACGGCAAAAACAGTTGTTCCAGCGCCGCCACATAATTTAAGGAGGCAAACAGCAGCCCCCGGTCCTGTTGGCTGTATCCGTAAGCGCCTGCAATACCCAGGCAATGGCGGGTCAAGGCGTGGTGTTCGATCAACACGCCTTTGGGCTGCCCGGTCGAGCCGGAGGTGTACAGGCAGCAAGCGAGTTGATTGGGGTCGGGCGTGACTGACGGGGTATCTGTGGGGGCATCGGCGGGGAGGGTGTCCAGAAAAACCAGTTCCGCTTTTTGCCCGCCAAGCTGCCGGGCGGTGGCGGTGGTGGTGACAATCAGCCCGATCTGGCTGTCCTCGATCATCCATGCCAAGCGGTCTGCCGGATAGCCGGGGTCCAGTGGCACGAAGGCCCCGCCCGCCTTGAGGATGCCGAACACGGCAACCACCATGGCGACTGACGGGGCAATGCTGATGCCGATCAATTGCCCGGGCTTGACCCCGTGTTGTTGCAGGCAATGGGCTAATTGGTTGGCTTGTTGGTTTAATTGTCCATAAGTCAATTGCCCGTTTTGGTCAATAACGGCAATTTTGTCGGGTGTGGCCGTCGCCTGTTGGGTAAATTTCTCGGTCAAAACCAGCAAGTCATTGCCGTTTTCAGTTGAATTGGATGGGGGGGTGTCATTTTGAAATGGTTTGTTCCTAATTAAATAAGGCCATTTTATGGGATGGTGCATCCAGACGTTGGGCTCTATATAAATGCCAGTATTTAATTGTTTGTCAATCTTGACTGGGCTGAGTCCGCCCTTGATGACATAGTCGCCACTGGCAGGGAATTCTAATCCCGTCCATTTCTCCCATTCTTCAATGCTGCCTTTCACCTCAAATGAATTGGAAGCAACCTTTAGTATTTCCGCACCACAACGCCAATGTAATCTTAACCAGGGATCAAAGGGATTTTGATTATCATCCTGCCAAGCCATGAACTCTTCCATCGGTATTAATGGATACTGTGGCTTGAGTAAAGGCCGGACTGGGACAATGAGAGCCGTGAAGTCATGCTTAATCGCCATGTCTTTCATCGCTAGAACGACTTGTTGGCTCAGCCCTCTTTTTTGATATTGGCTCAATACGGTTATTTGTAAAGCCACAAGGGTGTTGGCTGGCAACAGATGTTTATAGCCTGAGACACCCCGGTTAACCGCACCCATCCAGCCAGAGGGGATATCGGGGAGTGTGCCATCCCAACGGCAGGGAATTGTTTGCCCAAACGCGACGGGTTCATCGGTATGTTTATCAAGCAAATAAATTTGAAATTCATCAAATACGGAAATCAGATAGACTCCCGCTTCCTGCGCCTGTTGGTTATGCAACATAAATTCAGGCCAGACATCGCCTGCCTGTGACCAGAATTTATGGTGCATATCAGGGCGTTCCCGTAAGGTAACGAGGGTGAAATCATTTG
>Ga0265593_1001051_pt1 | contig 13372 bp, 16 predicted proteins | sample saktaG_8_FD_190136 | JGI IMG/M metagenome (GOLD analysis project Ga0265593, IMG submission 190136) | Saline water microbial communities from Sakinaw Lake, British Columbia, Canada - sak_2011_5_24_36m | ecosystem: Environmental > Aquatic > Non-marine Saline and Alkaline > Saline ...
CAATACGATTGAGTTTGAAAAGAAGCGTTCTGATAGTGAACCACTTGTAGTTATCGAACAACATCTTGATATGAATTTTGATGAAGATGCAGGCGGAACATTGGATTGCGGCATTATCTCATCAGTGGATGGAGGAACACTTACAGTCATTGACTTAAAGACTGGTCGAACACCTGTACAAGCATTTGATAGTAGCACTGGAATGTTTAACTCACAACTTGGTATTTATGCACTTTACTTTTACAAGGCATACAAGGATTTATATCCAGTAAAAAAAGTAAGACTAGTCATCTATCAACCAGTGATTTCTAACACAAGTGATTATGAAATATCGATTGATGAACTATTGCAGTTTGAATCAAACGTATTAATCCCTGCTGTAGGAAGAACCAAAGTAGGTAATCCAGAAGCAACACCAGGTAAGTATTGTCGTTATTGTGCGGGAAAAGCAATATGCGCGAAGAGAGCTGAAAACAGTATGGAAATATTCCAAGAAACAAACAGAACACTTTCAACTTTAACTGATGCAGAAATCGAAGCATTATTACCAAAACTTGATGAGATGATTCAGTTTGCTGAAGATATGAAGGAATTTGCATTAAAGAAAGCAATCAATGGACATAAGTGGTCTAATTTCAAACTTGTTCATTCCAAAGGATCAAGAAAGATAACCGATGAAGAAGCGGTCATCAAGGCTTGTGAAGAGGTAAAGATTGATCCATATGCACCAAAAAAGGTGGCTGGAATTACCGAGTTAACCAAACGCATCGGAAAAGACAAAATCAATAGCCTCATTGGAGCATACATTACCATGCAGGCTGGCTCTATTGTATTAGTACCAAAGACAGATTCTCGTGAAGAGGCAACCATTATAGAAGAAGGAGATAAATAAAATGTTAAAAATTATTGAAGGTAAAGAAAAACGTCCATTAAAAATTGTCATATATGGACCTGAGGGGATTGGTAAATCAACATTTGCTAGTCAATTCCCTGACCCACTATTTATAGATACTGAAGGTGGAACGAGCAACTTAGACATTAGAAGAATTAAGTGTAATAAATCTTGGGATGAATTGATCTCTGTTGTGAAAGAAATTAAAGATAATCCAAGCATTTGCAAGACTCTTGTTTTAGATACTGCGGATTGGTCTGAATCACTTTGTACAAATGCAGTATGCGAAAAGTATCGAAAAAATAACATCGAAGATTTCGGTTACGGTAAAGGTTATGTTTATTTGGTTGATGAGTTTTCTAAATTGTTAACACTCTTGGATCAACTTATTGAAGTAGGTATCAATGTGGTTATTAATGCTCATGCAAAGCCTAGAAAGTTCGAACTACCAGAAGAACAAGGTGCCTTTGATCGCTATGAAATGAAACTTTCAAAACAAGTAGCACCGCTTTTAAAAGAATGGTGTGATGCATTATTCTTTGTTAACTACAAGATTTATGTCATCACCACAGAAAACAATTCTAAAAAAGCTCAAGGTGGAAAACGCGTTTTATACACTACACATAATCCTACCTATGATGCGAAAAACAGATTTGATTTACCAGAAGAACTTGAACTGAAATTCACGTCCATTGCACACCTCTTTGAAGGTCAAGAATTTAGCAAGCCAGAAGTACCATTTCCTGATCCAAAAGATATTACTAGTGTAGCTACAGTCAAAAAACTTGAAAAAATGATTGAAGATTCAGGAATCACTGATGCAGATCTACAAAAAATAGTTGCAGCTAAAGGTCACTATGAAGACACAGAGCCTATTACAAACTATTCAGATGATTTTATCACACGATGGATCATTCCAAATTGGAAGAAGATCATCGAAACTATAAAAAATAAAAAAGGAGAACAATAATCATGAATGAAAACAAAGATATGTTGATGGACTGGAACGATTCCATTGAAACTGACGGTCAGGATTTTATATTACTTCCTGAAGGTGATTACAATTTTACAGTCACAAACTTTGAACGAGGAAGATTTCCTGGTGGACCAAAAGTACCAGCTTGTAATAAAGCTTCAATTACTGTTCAAGTCGATACCAAAGAAGGTCTTGCTATTGTTAAGTTTGATCTACTATTATATCGCTCTTTAGAATGGCGTATTTCTGCATTCTTTAGATGCATAGGTCAGAAAAAACATGGTGAAAAACTTACAATGGACTGGAATAAAGTCATCGGTTCAAACGGTAGAGCACATTTCAAACAACGTTCATACACGAATAATCAAGGTGACGAGAAATTCACAAACGATATTGATCGATTCATCGATTACAACGAAGAGTTCTTTGAGCCACTTCCATTTTAGGAGGGGTTCGTTATGGAACTAAGACCTTATCAAAATGAAGCAGTTGATGCAATTAGAAACGAATGGAAAGAAGGGCATCAAAAAACATTATTAGTACTTCCAACTGGAACTGGTAAAACCATCGTTTTCTCAAAGGTGGTTGAAGAAGAAACCAAAGATGGAAGTAAAGCATTAATCTTAGCTCATCGTGGTGAATTGCTAGGACAAGCTTCAGATAAATTAATGGAAACCAGTGGATTGGATTCAGCTTTGGAAAAGGCTGAGTCCAGTGCCATTGGCTCATCAAAACTAGTCACTGTTGCATCTGTTCAAACCTTATCCCAAGAGAAAAGATTAACTGGTTTTGCAAAGGACTATTTTAAGACGATTGTTGTAGATGAAGCGCATCATTCTATGAGTGATACATACCAAAGAATACTCACACATTTCGATGGTGCAAATATACTCGGGGTAACTGCTACTCCAGATCGATCAGATCAAAAAAGTTTAGGAAAATACTTCGATTCAAAAGCTTATGAATACTCATTACATCAAGCGATTAAAGAGGGATATCTTTGTCCAGTAAAAGCGCAGATGATACCACTTGAACTTGATATACACAATGTCGGAGTATCTAATGGTGATTATTCGGTTGGTGAAATCGGCTCAGCTCTAGAACCTTACTTAAATCAAATTGCACTTGAAATGCTTAATTACTGTAAAGGTAGAAAGACAGTTGTTTTCTTACCCTTAGTCAAGACTTCTCAAAAGTTCTGTGAATTGCTCAATCTTCATGGTATTAGAGCAGCTGAAGTCAACGGCAATAGTACAGATAGAGACGAAGTGTTAGATGATTTTGAAGCTGGTGAATATGATGTTTTATGTAATTCGATGCTTCTTACTGAAGGCTGGGATTGTCCTATTGTCGATTGCATTATTGTATTAAGACCTACAAAAATTAGAAGTTTATATCAACAAATGGTAGGTCGTGGTATGCGACTTGCTCCGAATAAGAAAGAATTACTATTACTTGATTTTCTATGGATGACTGAACGCCATGACTTATGCAGACCATCTGCACTGATTTCTAAAGATGCAGAATTGGCAACACGAATCGACAAGATGATGATGGATAAAGAAAGTGGTATTGATTTACTTGATGCTGAAACAGAAGCAGAAAAAGATGTTATTCAAGAACGTGAAGACGCACTTGCTCGTGAGCTTGCATCTATGCGTAGAAAGAAACAAAAACTAGTTGATCCAATTCAATATGCATTCTCGATTGCTGCTGAAGATTTAGCGAATTATGAACCAGCATTTATGTGGGAGATGGGACCAGCTACTGAGAGACAACTTGATTACTTAGAAAAACATGGTATTTATCCAGAGGCTGTAACAAGTTGTGGTATGGCAAGTATGCTGATTGAAAAACTTAAAAATAGACAAGTAGAAGGTCTTGCAACGCCAAAACAAATCCGCTTCCTAGAACGTTATGGCTTCTTACATGTTGGTATGTGGGCATTTGAAGCTGCAAGCAAAATGATTACACGTATTTCAGTTAATAGTTGGATATTACCAAGAGGTATCGACGCAACTAGTTATCAACCGTAGGAGGAATTTAAATGGACAATATATTAGAAGCTTTGAAACAAATAGATGTATCAAATTTATCTTATCAAGAATGGATCAACATAGGCATGGCACTCAAAGCTGAAGGATATGAATGTTCAGTATGGGATGAGTGGAGTAAGAATGATACTCGATATAAAGATGGTGAATGCGATAGAAAATGGAGGGGCTTTAGCGGCTCCTCTCATCCCGTATCTGGTGGAACAATTGTAAAATATGCTAAAGATACTGGTTGGATACCTCCCACAAGAATTAACGATGGCTTGATGGAATGGGACGATATCATCGAATACGATGGTTCAGGTGCAATTTATGATCCGACAAATGATATGACACCCTCAGAACAGTTAGTATCTTATCTTGAAACATTATTTAAAGATGATGAATACGTAGGATATGTAACAACCGATGTTTGGCAAAATGCCGATGGTAAGTGGATGCCAGGAAAAGGACAGTTTGACCGCACAGCTAAAGAACTGATTACTCAACTTAAAAAACATCCAGATGATCTTGGCGCAGTTATCGGTGATTGGAAAGATGATTGTGGTGCATGGATTCGGTTTAATCCAGTTGATGGAAGTGGTGTCAAGAATGAAAATATTACAAGATTTACCTATGCATTAGTGGAATCTGATGATATGCCGATTCCTGAACAAGACGCTTTATATCGTAAGTTTGAACTTCCTATCGCCTGTTTAGTTCATAGCGGTAGTAGAAGCCTACATGCGATTGTTAGGGTGGATGCAACGAATGCAGAAGAATACCGTAAACGAGTTGAATATCTATATGGCTTTTTAAATAAGAATGGGCTTAAAGTCGATAAGAATAATCGTAATCCTTCAAGGTTATCAAGAATACCAGGAGTAACTAGAAAAGGTATCGTACAAACATTGGTTGACACAAAGATTGGTAGACGAAACTGGAACGAATGGTTAGATTTTGCTGAAGGAAATACTGATGAATTACCTCAAGAAAAGACTAGTGGACAAATTCGTACAAAAAAGGAATTCTTAGAACCTCAACTTATAGAAGGTATTGTTCGTGTTGGACACAAAATGCTCATTTCAGGCTCTTCCAAAGCTGGTAAAAGTTTCTTATTAATTCAATTGGCTATTGCCTTAGCAGAAGGACGAAAATGGCTAGGTTTTCAATGCAAAAAGACGAGAGTGTTTTATGTGAATTTAGAGATTGATGAAAAAAGCTGTGGTAATCGAATTGATGAAATACATTTCGCACTCGGTGTAGAACCGAAATATGAGGAAGATTTTGTTGTTTGGAGTCTTCGAGGAAGCTCAATGCCTCTTGATAAACTAGCACCAAAAATCATTCGAAAGGTTGCAAATAAGGGGTACGAAGCAATAATCATTGATCCAATTTACAAGGTCATTACTGGAGATGAAAACAATGCTTCTCAAATGGGCGCATTCACGAACCTCTTCGATAAAATTTGTAAAGAGACAGGTTGTACAGTCATCTACAGTCATCACCACTCAAAAGGAGCTCAAGGATTTAAAAGAGCAATGGATAGAGCTTCTGGTTCTGGAGTATTCGCGCGTGATCCAGATGCACAACTCGATATGATTCAGCTTGAAACAAGTGATGAATTTATGGCTTTGAATGCTGATGTAATGACATCGACTGCATGGCGTTTAGAAAGTAGTTTACGTGAGTTTCAAAACTTTAAACCAGTAAATTTTTGGTTTGAATATCCGATACATAGAGTTGATGATAAAGGTATACTCGCTAAGCACTATGCTGATGGTGATCCTAAAGCGAATTTAGAAAAAAGTGGGAAAAGGAATCAAACACCTGAATCAAGGAAAGATGAGTTTGATAATGCGTTTGATAGTGAATCTGCAGGAACTGGTAGTTGTGCACTGACTGATTTGATGAGCTATCTAGGTCTAGCTGAACGTACTGTACGTAAACGACTAAATGAATTCGGTGATGAGTATGTATGTTCAAAAGGAAGGGTTATGAGGGTGCAAAAAGTTATTGCAGAATAATGTTGCCGAAAGGAAAAATACCCTATTTGCATAATACTGCAGCATAAAGGGCAAAAAACCCTATCGACAAATTGCTGCCGTTAGGCCTTATATATATGTGTTGCAACAACACGCTGACGCATGTTTGTAGGATAGGGCTTGAAAGCCTGCCCTATCCCAAACAAATGCATCATCGTCAGCACTTGCCTTTCTTCACCTAAAAAAATAAAAAAAGGAGTCAGCCATGAAAATATTCCTACTATTAGATCCACCAACAATTACTGCTCAAGAGAACAAGGTTGCTCTTGTTAATCATAAACCGATATTCTATAAACCAGAGAAGTTGAAGAAAGCTAGAAAAGAACTAATCACTCATTTGAAACCTTTTAAACCAGAAAAACCAATAGATGGTCCACTAGAGTTAAATGTCATATGGAGATTTCCTAAAGGTAAAAGACATAGGCATTACGAGTGGAGAGTTACAAAGCCTGATACCGATAACTTAGAAAAAATGCTGAAGGACTGTATGACGGAAGTTGGCTTTTGGATAGATGATGCACAAGTAGTCGTCGAGCATGTTGAAAAATTGTGGTCAGACGATCCGACAGGTATTTCAATTGAAATAAAATTATTAAGTAAAATCAAGGAGGAATTGAGATGAATGTAAAAGACTATCTAAGTAGATATCATTATACAGAACTTAAGATTCAACGCATGCAAGAAGAAGTCTATGAATACAATCGTCTAGCTAACTCAATTCCTGGTTGTAATTTTGATGCGATTCGCGTTGATGGGACTAAGAGTTTAGATGCACCCTTTACTAAGTGGATACATAAGGCATTAGAACAAGAACTATTGATTGAAGACATGAAAAGAAAACATCCAATCATTAAATGTGAAATCATATCTGTTATTGATGAACTAGAAGATACAGAACTTAAAAAATTACTCATCTATCGCTACATTGATTGGTTAAGTTGGAATGATATTGCAGCAAAGATGTATGTATCTTTATCGACACTAAAAAGATGGCATAAAAATGCTCTAGAACTATTAAAAATATAAAAAACAGTGTACAATATAAAGAAAACGTTGTTAATTATGGAGGTGCTTTTTCATGCAAGTAATTCAACCAAAATTTAATATCAGTGACTTTGCTTTTGCTGGCTTAGCAACAGGAGAATTTGTTAGAACTGGTGGAGTCATTAGAAATGCAGCTACAGGTAAAATTGTAGAACATTTACAAGATGCTATTAGTAATAATACTGACTCTTCTAATCAAGCTATTATTGAGGCTGCTAAAGCATCAACTAGTGTTGCTGTAACAAAGAGCACATCCGTATCTTTAAGAAACAAGTTTGCTGTTGGAACTTTGGTTGTTGTAGGTGTTGCAGCGGTTGGTTATGGTTCTTATAAATTATATACATATTTAAAGAAGCGCTCCATTGATAAGAAACAAGAAGAAGTCAACATAGAAGAAAGTGAAGTAATAATTTATAATCCTGAATTAACTGAATACTTTAATCATATGCAAACACAAAATATGTCATTAAGTTCTATCAAAAAAGTCGTTGAGTTTTTTGAAAGGTATAGCAATAGTGATTTAGCAATAGAGATTACTGATGAAGAGATGATGGTGATTAGAAATCTTATTGTCAGATATACAATTAAACTCTGTGAATCAAATAAGATTAGTTTAGACGACAAGCGACTTTTTGTTGAAGCTAAAACATCAGATCAGAACGAATTGCTTCAAGAAATAATCTATGCAACTAACGTACAAGAAGAAATCTTTGCTTATGCTTAAATTGAACCACTATGGACCGTCATGGACCGTTGTGAATTTGTCAAGGGTGTGTTATGATTAAACTGAGCAAAGCTATAAACAATATGGAATACTGGCTATAAGACCAGCCTAGAAACAATCAGAATTCAGAAATGGATTCTTTTTTGTTTTTGCAGAGATACTTGTAGTATTCCAACTGGTGAACTATTACAGTTTATTAACTACAGTTGGAGTGATTGAATGAAAGGAAAAATGCTTGATCTATATGAGCGATGGGAAGAATCTGGACATCTAAATACTAAATTAAAAGCGATATCCGAAATGATATCGAAGAGAGCGACTCAAAGACAGGTTGCTGAATATTTAGGTATCACAGAAAAAACGATCATCAAATTAAGAAAAGTACATCCTAAACTGAATGCAGCATTTCAGTACGGTGATGAGGAATTAAAAGAAAAGCTAATTGATGCAATGTATCAACGAGCTGTTGGATTTGATTATGAAGAAACACAAACTGTAATTGAGGAAACCAAGACAGGTACTAAGAAGCGTATCACAAAGTATAAAAAGCAGTCGCTTCCTGATATTACAGCAATTAAATATTTGTTAATTACAAAGTTTGGTATTGAGTATAACGAAAAGAAAGCAGAAATTGAACTTATGGCCAAACGAATAGAAAATGGTGAGGAGGTATGGGTAAATGAATATCGTGATGAAGAAAGTAACAGAGCTCCAAGAGTACGAAAACAATCCAAGAAATAATGAATCTGCTATTGATGCGGTTGCTAACTCAATTAAGGAATTTGGTTTTAAAGTTCCTATTGTGATTACAAGTGACAACGTCATTATAGCGGGTCACACGCGCTTAAAAGCCGCTCTGTCGCTAGATTTGATAGAGGTCCCATGTATTATCGCAGATGATTTAAATGAAGCGCAAATCAAAGCATTTCGCTTAGCAGATAATAAAACAGCTGAACTTGCGACTTGGGATTTATCTAGACTTGAAGCGGAGTTATCAGAAATTGATATGGATATGCTTCAGTTTGGATTTGAAGAAATGGAAGAGTTACTTCCAGATAATGCAGCTGATGATGATTTCGATGTCGATGCTGAAATACCAGAAGTACCATTCTCACAACTTGGTGATATTTATGAACTTGGTACGCATCGCGTGATGTGTGGTGATTCAACTGACGCAAAACAAGTAGATACATTGCTTGACGAACAAGTTGTTGATATGTTGTTTACTGATCCACCTTATAATGTGGATTACGAAGGAACTGCTGGAAAGATTAAAAACGATAAGATGGAAGATGATACTTTCTATCTTTTTTTATACAACGCGTTTCAGAATATGTTCAAGCATACAAAACCAGGCGGTGCAATTTATGTTTGTCATTCCGATACTGAAGGCCTTAACTTTAGAAATGCATTCAAGAATGCTGGCTTCAAATTAGCAGAGTGCTTAGTCTGGGTAAAGAACGCTTTAGTGCTTGGTAGACAAGATTATCACTGGAGACATGAACCTATTCTTTATGGTTGGAAAGAAGGAGCAGCTCATTTCTTTATAGATGATCGTTCTCAAGATACCATTTGGGAATATAACAAACCTAGAAAGAATGAAGAACATCCAACGATGAAACCTTTGGAGTTAGTTGGAAAAGCAATCAGCAACTCATCAAGACGTCACGAATTAGTATTAGATCTATTTGGTGGTTCAGGTTCAACAATGATTGCAGCTGATCAACTTGATCGTAAATCGTTCTTAATGGAACTTGATGAAAAGTTTGTTGATGTTATTGTCAAACGTTATATCAAACATAAAGAATCAATTGAAAATTGCTATTTGATACGTAACGGAGAAAGAACTCCGATTAGCCATTTTGATTACTTTGTAAATAAGTCACTATAGTGAAAAAAGGACTTGCTATTTAGTCCCTTTAGAGTGATATATAGAGTAACCAAATTAAAGGAGGCTATTTATGTTTAAAGAATTTAATGCACATCCGAAAGGAATCAAAACAGGAGATTGTGTTGTTAGAGCAATCGCAACAGCAACCAACAAAGACTATCTCGAATGCAGAAGAGAACTAAATCAGGCAAAAAGAGATCTCGGACATTCAGCATATAAGGACACCAAATTCTTATATGATTACTTGAAGGATTATCCAAGACTCATATTCAAACCAGTAAAAGGAGAACCAAGACTCAAAGGTAGCGATTTTACAGAATTGCATCCTAAAGGAACTTACATCTTAAAAATGGCAGGACATATAACAGCTTGCATTGATGGAGTTATTCTTGATACTTGGGATTGTTCATACCGTTCGGTTTACACAGCATGGGAGATTACACAAAAAAAGTAGCAAACGAGTGATCATTACACATAATCGACTTTATGAATATGGATTTATCAAAGAGTAAATAAAAAAGCCTACTTCGTCAGTAGGCTCTGTTAAATAATGTTAATAAGGAAAATCATTCAATGTCATCAGAATGCTTTCTATGTTTTATCCACTGTAAAATTTCTTTAACATCTTCTTCATTATAAGCTGGCAATTCAACTCCATTACTATAAAAATTTGCAGTATAAGCTAGTTTAACCATAAGTTTTCCCGTTTTACTATCAATTCTTGTCAATAAATGATATTCACGTTGATTTAATAGTAATTCTAAAGATTTTTTAATCACATCAAAATCGCTGTTAGCCCAAAATGCTATAAAGCGTGTGTGAATATGCATATAAGCATCTTTTTTTTCAACAATTTCAATATTATAATTATCTGTAATTGCACAAAAAATATATTGCTTGTCATTCAAGCCATATTCATCACTAGAAATATCTAGAGCAGCATAATGAACAATGCCAGGACCAACTCGCATGTCCGTACCTTCTTTAACAGATTGTAAAGGAATAAGATTGTTATAAAAAAACTTTTGCTTCTGTATTTCCATTTTATCCTCCAAGTGATATGTATTTATATCTATTATACCAAAGAACAATAAAAAAAATTTTAATATGAAAGGATAAATAATCAATGCAAGTCATAACAAGTGAATCCGTATTTAGTGGACATCCAGATAAAGTATGTGATCAAATCAGTGATGCAATACTAGATGCGATTTTAGAACAAGATAAAAACGCACGAGTAGCAGTTGAAACAGCAATCAAAGATGATTTAGTTTTTGTCTTTGGAGAAGTAACAACAACTGCAAAAGTTGATTATACTGATATTGCAAAAAAGAAGCTGCACGAAATTGGCTATGAAGATAACTTTGTAGTTATGGAAAAGATAAGCAAACAGTCACCAGACATAGCTCTTGGAGTAAATTCATCTGAATCACATGAGCAAGGAGCAGGCGATCAAGGGATTATGTTTGGTTGTGCATGTAATGAGACACAAGAATTTATGCCATTACCAATTATGCTAGCTAATCAGATATCCAAAGAAATGGATAAAATTCGCAAAGAACATTATTCTCATATCTTTGGTCCAGATGGCAAATGTCAGGTGTCAGTTGTATACGAAAATGGAAGACCAAAGAAAGTTCAAACAATCATTGTTTCAGCACAAACGAAATCCTGGATACGAAGAGAACTATATGAAGATATCATTATTAATGAAGTCTTAACAAAAGTATTTGATGATCACACGATCAAAGAAGCTGAAATTTTAATTAATCCTACAGGTGAGTTTGTTGTAGGTGGACCTTATGCAGATTCAGGATTAACAGGTAGAAAGATTATTGTTGATACGTATGGTGGCTATGCAAAGCATGGCGGAGGAGCCTTTTCTGGCAAGGATGTAAGCAAGGTTGATCGCAGTGCGGCTTATTATGCCAGATTCGTAGCAAAAGCCGTTGTAGGGGCAGGTTTGGCCACACACTGCGAGATACAGATAGGTTATGCAATTGGTATAGCAAAGCCAGTAAGTGTCTACGTAAATACATTCAGTACAGGAGTTATAAGCGACAGCAAAATTCAAGACCTTGTTAACCAGGTATTTGATTTCAGACCACAACACATTAAAAAAGAACTTGAGCTAGACAACGTCAAGTTCCAAGAGTTAGCAGCTTATGGCCACTTTGGTAGAGAAGATTTGAAAGTTCGTTGGGAGCATGTAGATGATAAGATTACTGAATTGAGAAAGCTATATGAGAAAGCCTAAAGAACTGCACAGGTTTTATAAGTCAATTCCTTGGCAAGTAGCTAGAGAACTCAAGATACGAGAGGCTAATGGAAAGTGTGAACGATGTGGTGCATTAGGAGAAGATGTTCATCATAAAACAAGACTTACAGTTCAAAATGTAATGGATACATCAATCAGCTTGCATCAAGAAAATTTGGAGTTCTTGTGTAAGAAATGTCACAATGATGAGCATAAGCGATTCTCTAAAGAGAAACAATTTGATGAAGATGGTAATTTCATTTCAAGATAACCTCGAATAAATAAGTGTTGTTTGGTATAATGTTTATAAAAGTAGGTGTTTATAATGGACTCATTTCACAAGTTGACAAATTTAAAAGCACAGATATCTTTAAATGCAAATCTTGATATGCTTACTGAAATAAACAAAATGGCAGAGGAAGAATTCAATAGTGCTAAAAAAGTCAATACTAACTATAATATTGAGGATTTTTTTATTGAAGTGCATAAGGTTTTTGGAGATGATGCTTTAATAGAAGCTAGTGTAGTAGGATGTTGTAATTCTTCTATTTATGTTGATTTTAATAGAGTTTTTGAAAGAATCAAAAGAAGTAAGCAATCAAAAGGACTCCCCCCAGCTAGTCATGGACATTTTTGAAGGGGTACCGTACAGGTGGGCAATTAAAAAACACGAGCCATATTTTTTGAAAATCTGAGATTTAATTTTAAGAAGGTGAAAATGTGCAAGCATTAGAAGAAAACTATCTAAGAAGCTTAATGATATTAGAATACATAACAAATAAAATCACAAAAGTATTCACTAAATTAGGGGTTTCTGGTGATGAGTTTGCTCGAATTCACCCAGCATATATTGATTTAAATATGTCGTTTTATCATCTAGCAATCTTTCAAGCTAGAAAGTTATATGAAGCAGAATTAAGGGATGGACTTTCAGATGAAGAATGGTTCAAACTAAAATTTTTTAGAGAAGAAGTAACACATGCTCGTGATCTACAATCGAGGGATATAAAAAAGATTGGTGATTTGAATGAAGAGTTAATACCACTACTGAATAAATTAAGTCATGCAATCAACGAGAAGTACAACTTAGATAAAGATGTTGAATACCAGAAATCTGTAGAAGCATATATTAAGGATTTAAACAAACTATGAATATAGAAAAGGAATACAAGCGATTAAAGTCGCTTTTTTCTTTGGTCGATGAATCAAAGACAGAGTTAGTGGACAACCTAATTAATCAAGCTGCATTTATGAAAGTGGAACTTGATAAGTTACAAGAGCAAATTAGAAAGCATGGGGCTATCCAGATATCAATTAAAGGAATGCAACGACAAACTGAAGCAGCGAAATATTATACGAAACTTGTTAATTCATATGGTACTGTGATTAAGACATTAAACACTATTCTTGGAACACAAGTAGATGACGGAGATGATGCATTTGATGAATTTCTTAAGAGAGCAAATGAATGAATTATTTAATCGAATACTACAATGCAATTGAAAAAGGA
>Ga0265593_1001054_pt1 | contig 13341 bp, 12 predicted proteins | sample saktaG_8_FD_190136 | JGI IMG/M metagenome (GOLD analysis project Ga0265593, IMG submission 190136) | Saline water microbial communities from Sakinaw Lake, British Columbia, Canada - sak_2011_5_24_36m | ecosystem: Environmental > Aquatic > Non-marine Saline and Alkaline > Saline ...
CAGCAGAGTCGTTCAATGCAAAACTTAAAAGTTTTAGATCTATTGTGCGTGGAGTCAGAGACAAGAAATTTCATCTTTTTAGAGTTGCCAAACTCTATGCCTAGAACCATGATTTGCGTATGACCCCTTATTTTCTTTAAATTTTGACCAAACTTTTTTATTATAGACATATTTTTTATAATCAAATCACTTTATTTAATTATCACATTTTGAATTCTTTGTATCTACAGACTTTAAGTAACATAATGAAAATATAAAAAACCGCTTTTTTGCGGTTTAGTGTTTACCTATGTTCTTTACAATATTTTTTATGATTAAATCAATGCTGGTGTTCCATATCCACATTCTTTACAAATATCATGCTCGACTAAATTTGTTCCATCGACATCATACATTCTTGATACAAGTTCAATCTCACAATGAGGGCAAATTTCGCTTGCCTCAGTCAATTCATAGTCAGTCACTTCTAATTTATCATTTACGCCATCAAATTTTGAATATTGGCTTGCTGTATTATTTAGTGTGATAGTCAATTGATCTTCTATTACATTTTGCGCTAAGTCACTTTCAACTTTTGCCTTTATAATAATATTGTACAGCATATATTTTTATAAAATTTTTTATTAGCAATGGTATTTTGCACGATTTCCTTCCATATTTTTAATTATAACACTTTTTAAGGTGAGTCCTAATTTTTGCGCTTCATTCATACAATGAAATCCTAGTGGAATCCATTGTCCTGCAGTATATTTATCACCAATGACAATTGCCAAATATCTGCCATTCTCCAAAATTGAAATTGTATTTTTCAAAACCAAGCCAAAACCATTTAAAAATTCCTTCAAAGATTTTGCATTTGATAAATCTTCTTTTAAATCACTAAATTTTACAATATCAGCGTATGGTGGATGTAGAATAGCCAAGCTAACAGATTCTTTCTTTTGTTGTTTTAGAACCTTATTTACCTCATCAAAAGTCGTAATTTTTGAACTATCGCCTGAAATTATTTCCGAAAAGTATTTTTTGTTATCAACTTTTGCTCTTAATTGCTCGACAAGATTTTCTTGTATGTCAATTCCAATAAAATGTCTGCCCAGAGTTTCGGCCTCGAAAGCAGTAGTCCCACTTCCTACAAAAGGATCAAAAACGACTTCATTTTCTTTGGTATATCTTAAAATCAGCTGCCGAGGTATTTGCGGAACAAAATTACCATGATAAAAATTACTATGTTTACCTGTCTTATCCCTTTCGTTAATAATCCAAAGACTATCTGTCCAAATTTCCGATTCTTTCCAATTATTTAGGTTTAAATCATTAAAATTTGGCATACCATTTTTTTATTTTTCTTTGTTATAGTGATATAATATCATTTACACTATTTTCTCGCAACTGTGGACGAGTACTTTAAAAAATATTTCCTAAAGCTTGTTATATTTTGCATGCGTTCCCATCGCCTTTTCGACGAGATATTTTTTCTCATTTTTTTTGATCTTTTTTTCTTGGGCATCAGCAAGATCGATATCCAAATTATGAGCTATCAACAGGAGATAATTCAAAACATCGGAAAGTTCGTCGGCAATCTCATCCTTGTTGGTTTTGACATATTTTTCTATTTCACTTTCACTTTTCCATTGAAAATGTTCCAGCACTTCGCCCGCTTCGAGTGAAAGCGAAATAGCCAAGTCTTTCGGCTTGTGAAATTGCTTCCAATTTCTCGCGTCGCGAAAATGAAGCACTCTGTCGGTCAATTTTTTGATTTCATCAGACATAGCTTAAATAGACTGTTTTTGTGAAAATCACTCAGCTAAGACGGACGCGTGACAAAAATTATTATCGCTTCCCATTTTAGGGCCTGAACTTTTTCAAATCTTCTTTGGTGCCTTTGGTCTTTGGGACAACAGGAATTTCCATTTCCAGCGCCAATTCGATTTCCTGTTTCATGCCTTTGGAAATCCGATCCCCGAACAACCAGAGTTCATCGACATATTTGCGGTGAAAGCATTCCAAATTCGACTGGATACCCATTTCCCGGTCCTGACTGACTTCATCTTTCAGATATTGCAGGGAGGCCAAATAGGGCACGCAAGGAATGAGTTGTTTGGTGTGAATCTTTTTGCAAATGCTGAGGATTTTTTCGACGTTTCCTTTCACGTCTCCACTGACCGGATGACCGATAAAAACAACTTTTTTGGAGTTTTTCTTTTTCATATATTTAGACTGCTATATTTTCATCTTACTCCCCTTTTGGGCATTATTCAAGGCAGAAATACAAGATTAACTTTTCTTTTAGAAGAAAAGTTGCAAAAGAAACATTTGTTTCCACATTTCTTTTTCCGCAAAAGAAACCTGGAGGAAACCTGCCTGTCGGCAGACAGGGAAAACTCGCACCGCGCTTCCTCCCAAGGCGGACAGGTGTTGCTGGGGCAAACAAACTATGTCGTTCCCGCACCCGCTTGAAGGCGAGTATAAACTCCGGCGGGAATCCAGGTTCGCATTTTAAATCTGGATCCCCAGTCAAGCTGAGGATGACACTGCTGTGTCAATTTTCTTAACGCTCATCATTCGTCTTTTGCTCGCCTCGTCTGAGACTTGTCGAAGCGGGCCTACATACTTTATATGGTGCAGGAAGAATGTGAGATGCAGATATGAAATATTTCAGGACACACTGCTACACAACAGTTTGGATTGAATCGTAAATCCGAGCACTTCCTGGAATTCATCGTAGTTGTTTTTGACCACCTTCGGATTGATGGTGAAGCCTTTGGTGATGTGCTCACGCAAAATCTTGGTTGACCATTTCCAAAATTCGATGGCACGCTGGGAATTTGTCCTATAGCCGACTGCTAAAACTATGTCCAAACTATAGAAAATCACCGGTTTGTCCGAATTTGCAATATGCATTTTTTGCATATTACTTTTCTTGTCGATTTCTCCGTCTTTAAAAATGCTATTTATATGCCTTGAAATAACAGACTGATCTTTTTCATATAAACTCACAATGTCAGATTGTGATGCCCAAATCGTGTTAGCATTCAAATCTTTTTTAATTTCAATTGCTCCACCTTTCATTTGAAAAATCACAACTTCGTTTTTCTTTTTTTGTTTCATATTTTTTTACTAATGCTTATAATGATATTATATCACTATAGCAAAACCAGTCAAACTTTTTTTCATTAAATACAAAAAAGCAGAGTCTAAACACTGCCTTTTGCATAAATGAGTATTTTCCTGAAAAGCTAAGGCCTGAGAAGTTTACCCTGTGGCAACTGCCATCAGGGCTATTTCTAGTCCACATCCCCCATTTTCTGCAGGTCAATAAGTTTTTTGTAGAGTCCGTCGTTGACAAGAGAAAGTTCGCCGTGACTGCCCGTTTCAACGACTTTACCTTTTTCCAAGACCACGATTTTGTCAGCTTTTCGGATGGTGCTGAGGCGATGCGCGATGATGATGACGGTTCGGTTTTTGCAAATCTTGTCCATCGCGTCTTGAATGAGTTTTTCGCTTTGGGAATCCAGATTGCTGGTGGCTTCGTCGAAAATCAAAACTTTCGGGTTTGCCAAAATCGCTCTGGCGATGCCGACTCGTTGACGCTGACCGCCTGAAAGTTTGATGCCTCGCTCGCCTACAATGGTTTCATAGCCATCGCTGAGCTGGGCAATGAATTCTTCGGCGTTGGCAACCCGTGCAGCAGCCTTGATTTGCTCAAAACTTGCTTCAGGATTTGCATAGGCAATGTTTTCTTGAACACTAGCGTTGAAAATTTCCACGTCCTGCGGAACGATGGCAAAAAATTTGCGAAAACCATAGAGGTCATAGTCTCTCAAATCTTTCCCGTCCAGCAGAACCTGACCTTCAGTCGCATCATAGTGCCGATAGACCATCCTAGCCAAAGTCGTCTTGCCTCCCCCAGAAGGACCAACCAAAGCGGTCGTGGCGCCGGAAGGAATTTCCAGATTGATTTTTTTGAGCGCATAAAGCTTGCTTTCAGCATAAGCAAAGCTCACATCCTTAAATTCAATTTTTCCTTCGATATTTTTCGGGGTCAAACCGCCTCGAGGATTTTTGATGTCGGTTTCTTCTTTGGACAAATCATAGATTCTCTCCACTGCTTCCGAACTTTCCATAATTCGATCGTAGAGCCGTGAGATTCGAAAAAGAGAAATCAAGGCTTTTTCAGAAATGGTAAAAACAAAAACCAAGGTTCCCACGGTAATCTCTCCTTTCCAAACCAAGAAAGCGCCAAAAAGCAAAATGAGCAACCTGCCTGAATCAATCACGAAATTTCTCTTGAGATTTTGCTTAAGAATGTTTCCATATTCCTGCAAAATGGTGGTTTTCAATTTTTCTCGCAATTTTCCAAACTGATTGCATTCACGTTTTTCCTGCGTGAATGATTTGACGGTGTTGATGTTGATGATTGATTGAATCATCATGCCTGCAGATTTTTCATAGATGTCAAAACGATTTTTTCGCAGTGGAAAAACTCGGCGATTGACACTGATGGTCAAAAATACAAAGGCCGGCACGAAAAAAACAATCACCAAACCGAAACGCCAATCGACCCAAAAAAGCACCACAGCTGTGAAAATGATTTGAAAAATTGTCGGCGCCACTTCCCAAGAAAGATTACTAAGCAATTCAATGATTTTGTCGACCCCTCTTTGAATTTTGCTGATTTTACTGCCGGTGTTTTCCTTTTCGTGATAACCAAGTCCCAAATAGATGAGTTTTTTGTGCGCGTTGCCAGCCAAATCAGATTCTGCTTGCGCCAAAATTTTGAAAATTCTTTTGTCATTGGTGTATTGTAAAAAAGAAACAGTTTCATTTACCAAAAACATTCCGAAAACCAAGCTAACAATTTGAGGAATTTTTTCCACACTGAAATTGGTGATCAAATCAATGACCATTTTGAGAATATATGGTCCGACCAAACGTGTCAGCTCCACAAACAACATCACAAAAAGAACTTTTTTGATGAGTTTGTGGACTGGCATCAAAAGTTCCCAAAGCCTGATCCAAAAACCCTTGATGTCAAAACCTCTTTCAGTTGTTTGTGTCGCTTGTGTTTTTTTTGTTTTTTGTTTTTCTGTTGCCATATCTTTTCATTATACCCCAATACATCTTTTTCTTCTAGCTATCAAAAAACCCCGCCGGGGCGGGGTTTTGAAAGTTTCAAATTCAGTTTTGAGACTAGAGAACAGCTTCCTTAGCTGCTTTTGCAAGACGGAATTTAACCACAGTCTTTGCAGCAATTTTGATTTTTGCTCCAGTTGCTGGGTTAACGCCCATTCGAGCTTTGCGTTTAGCCTTTACCATTTTTCCGAATCCAGGGAGAACGAATTCTCCAACCTTCTTCACTTCTTTGTAAGCGATTGTTGTCAACTCATCAAAAACACCACTGATGTCCTTCTTTGAAAGACCTGTTTTTTCAGCCAGTGTTGTCACGAGCTGGGACTTTGTCATTTTTGCCATAGCTTTTTTTTATTTTCAATCAGCCAATCCGGCGGAGTCGAAAACAAATTATTTATTATTAACTAATTATTTTGCACGATGGCTCGTACATAAAATCATTATACACTATTATCCAAAGGTCTGCCAATAGCACTTTTGTTTTTCTGTCAATAGTCATGGGCTTTGGGCAAAGATAACTTTATTTGGTCGGCAAATTTTTCTCATTTTCATCAAGCGCAATACGCTCAAAACAAACTTTGCCAGCTTGGTGTTTCCATTCAACCGAACCTTGCATGCCGAAGAAAACATCCTTGTCATCAACGTCAGCGCGTTCAAAAGAAGCGCAGAGCTTATAGGCATTTTCACCTGCTGGAATATATTCGATTTTGTTAGCGCTTTGCAAATAAGGTGTAAAACCTGTTTTTTCCAGGTCAACAAGAGTTTCAGGAAGTTTTCCAGCTTGAGTGAAATAGTTTCGGATTGAACTGTCCACGCTTTGAGCATCACTGGCAGTCTGACTATCAATTCTTTTTTGACGCGCTACACTTGGAGAATCAATAATGAAAAAGGCTCCCACGAAAACGATTGTCAGATAAGCAATAACAATCAAAGCTGAAATTTTGCTGAGCTTGAAAACTTTTTCATTAAGCTCAGTCTTTCGCATATCCCAAAAATAATAGGAAAAAATTCCACCGGCGATCGCCAGCACCACCAAAGCTTTCAGCAAAAATTGGACCGTGGTTTCGCCGCCCAAAAAATTCAAAACCAAAGTGATCAAATCTCCGATGACCGTGGCAGCCGCAAAAAACAAAACGATATAGGTCAGCCATTTTCGCACACCTGATTCCAAAGAAGTTGCGCCAGTGGCAATTCTTTTGTTGATAAGTTTTGAAATAAGCAAAAAAATCGGACCAGCAATCAAAATTGCTGCAATCCCAAACCTGACCGCACTCTGATCGAAAGTGTTGGCAATTGGATCAGGCAAAAATTTGCCCACCGCTTGGAACAAAATTGAACCACTGCCGAATGACAAGAAACTTAGCGCCAGAAACGTCAGCAAATAGAGGAAGAAATCCTGGGCATTGCTGTTTTTTTGTGTGTCGCTCATAAATTTTTTCTGTGAAATTATGGTTTATTTTAAATTACGAGAACCTATACTAGATACAAAATTAATTCTACTTTATTTCTTGAAAAATTTGTATACCATCAACAAGAGAATGATTCCCGCCGTTACCAGCGAAATTGAGAGCAAAGCTGAATATCTCTCACTAAAAGGCTTTTCTACCTCTTTTTCCGGAACAAATTGCAAGTTTGTTTTTTGACCGCCCAAAACCGTGCTTTGAATTGTACTTAAATCAAGATATTGAAAATATTTTTCCAAATCATATTGTGGGGCCTTAGCTTTAGGATTACCATAAAAAAGACGGTAACTGCGACCTTCCTGCGCTTGAAAAACCAAATCCCGATAGACTGCAAAAGCGCTAAGTTTGGAAAAGTTCAGCGGAGAGTTATCGTTATTAAAAATCACAATTTTAAAATAACGATCAGTCGTTTCATTGATTTTTATGTTATTGTTTTCTCCAATGAATTTTGGTGTGTTGTAACGAAAAATATATCCATAACCGACTGACTTCCAGTTGGCAGAATTTTTGTCATTACTGGAAAATACAGCCACGCTTCTGTTGAAATTCTCATCACTGGCTTCCAAAGATAGCCTGCTAGTTGGAATGCCACTCTGACCCAAATCTGCCATCAAAGTCGTTGTTTTCGCTTTGCTATTATCCTGCACGGAATCAAAATTTGGTGAAACTTTAAATTCTTGAGCATTCTTTTGGACATATTGACTCACTGTCACCGACTTTATTACAACCGGGCTTCCATCAAGCTCAGCAACCTCAACTTTCAAAAATTTGAAATTGCTTTCGGAAAAAGACACGGTAGTGTTTTGAGATTTGACTTGAGCTTTGCTGTCAGTGTAATCGTAAATATAGCCATTGGATTTCAAAATGTTCCAATCCTTTTGGTCATTGCTACCGGAAATTGTGACATTGCGCTGAAAGTTGCTTGAGGTCGTTTGAATGGTGAGCGAATTTGTGGTCAACCCTTCCTCACCTAAATCCAAGACAACGGTTGAATATTTTCCTGGAATCACTGAATTGTTGACCATTTTTGGAGTATAGACAGTTGTACCAACGCTTTCCTTGGTTGTGATCAATTTAAATGGAGTTTCCTGATTTTTGTCATCCACAACTCGAACATCAGTCAAACCCTTGTTTGAATTTGCAAAAACTTCATTATCAATCGAAACATCCATCAAACCTTTTGGTTGAGTCTGAATGTCTTTTGAATATTTCCATTGCTCCAAGGAAAAGTCAGCTCTGGCGACCAATGAAAAAAACAAAAACGAAACAACGAGGACTAGGATTATTTTTCTTGATGTTTTTTTGATGCGCATAGGAATGCCTAGATTATTTTATTAACAACATCTTTGTATTTTTGGTAAACAAAAGAAATCGCAAGCAAAACCACACCCAAACTCATAGAAGATATGATGCGATAAAGTGTTCCAAGACTCCAAAGATCCACAAAGAATAATTTGAATATTGCCAAGGATAAAAGGACCATTCCACCAACCCGAACCCGCTTGGAAGCTCGAAGCATTCCAAAGGCAACCAAGCCTACAGAATACACCAACCAGAAAATCGAAAGCGCAATACTATTACTACTTTTCAAGTTTTTGATTTTCTCCTGGTTTTGTCTATATTCTTCAGTTTGATAAGAACTGTTTCTTTTGACGGTCTTATCCGTCATAGCATTGTTTCTGGCAGAGATGTTCATTTGATCAAACGAGACCGTCTTTATTTCTTGGTTATAAAAAGCATTGATTTCCCTATCGATTGCAAAAACAGTCAAAAAATTTGCCAAAATAAATAAGACGGTCATCAGACTTCGCCTGTCTATATAGCCAACTTTTTCATCAGAAAATGTTCGCACGACATAGGCCATCAGATAAAGGCAAATCACAAGGATAATCCCTGTCAAAAAGATTGAATTCAAAAGAACCAATGCATCCTGATTGTATCTGAGATTGTCCAAGAAAAAATATCTGAATAAAGTCAAACCCGTCACCACAACAGAGAAAACCACAAAAATATTTCGCCTAAGCTTTGCGCCAATAACCATCAAAAGCAAGGCTTCGATTGCCCAACTTATTGTGATGATATTTTGTTTAAATTGAATCGGAATTGCCAGCGTGACAAAACTGACCGTCAAAAAAGCCAAGAAGGTATGCAAATTTTCATCTTCAGGAGTCAGGCTACGGACAGTATAAGCCCAAATGTAGTAGTAGATAGCGAGCAATAAGGTAAAGAAACTCATCAAGAAACCGTAATCCCCATTGAGCAAAGAATAGCTGGCACCGAAATAGAAGAAGGCGGAAAAGAGTGTCAGGATCTGCTCTGTACCCGTAGACGATTCTTTTTTGATCAAATTATAAATCAAAGAAGAAACTGAATAAATCAAGAAAAAGATTGTCAAGAAAAACATCGTAAAGCCAAGTTCTTGATTGGTGTAAAATTGCCCTGCCCAAGTTGAAAACAAAATCACAGTTCCAGCAAAGCCCACAGCATTCACGACTCGCCACTTCCTGAAGACTGATACCGCCAAAATTGCAAGATCAAGTAAGGTGATATAGAAGAATAGACCAAATTGGTTATTTTGCCCATTGGAAGTTAGTAGCGGTGTTGCAAAACCGCCGACAATCGCAATCATTAGAAGCGAAATTGCATCGTAGCGGAAGCTGAGGGCAATCCCAACTGCTGTGATGATTATCATCGCAAAAAAAGCGGTGAAAGAACCGATGAGGTGATAGTAATTGAAAGCAGAAAATATTGAAAGATAAAGCACAGCAAGACCGGCGCCTGAAATCGCCTGACCATACATGGCATATTTGCGAATGGTTTTTTCTCCAATACCCAACATTCCAAGTCCAATTAAAATTCCAATCATAATTCTGCCAGTCTCGCCAATCCAATCATTATCAAAAGCATATTTCAAGAAAAAAGAAATTCCCAAAACAAGGGCAGTGATTCCAATTTTCATAAACAAGGGACCTGCCACATTTTCCTCAAGCGTATTTTCGCTGACTTTGTTTTCAAAACTTTCATTCTCTTGCGGTTTAAAATCTTGCAAAGGAGGTTGCGATGGCAAGGGTTGGCTGAAAGAAGCTATTGGTTCAGGACTGACCTGTTCCTGAACTGAGATATGAGCATTTTTCTCAAGTTGCCCGATACGCTCACCTTGAGCCTGAATTTTTTTGTCGAGAGCTAGCACCGCTTGTTGAATCAAATTCAAACTTTGCTTAATTTCGTCTTCTTGAGACATATTTTTTGAAAATCGCCAGCAAGTTCACTTTCGAAAAAATTTCCGCCTGTGACTAGCAGAGCAATTTAAAGCATCCTTGGATGCTATTAATTATTTTAATGATTGAATTTACTATTAAATGAAATCGTTTTTCTTTTCCAAAAACAAAAAAACCGAAAACTAGGAAACTAGCTTACGATTTTTCCTCCCTTTCCAATTTGGTCAAGACGCACTGAAAGCAATTTTGAAATTCCATCTTCCCCCATCGTCACACCATAGAGTAAAGCGGCTTGACGCATTGTCTCGCGATTGTGCGTGATAGAAATAAACTGCGTGCTTCCAGAAAGCTCTTGCAAAATTTTGCTAAAACGCTTTGAATTGGCTTCATCCAAGGCGGCTTCCACCTCATCCAGAATTGCAAATGGCGGTGGATTGTGCGCGATGATGGCAAACAAAAGTGCCAAAGAAGTAAGCGATCGTTCTCCCCCGGAAAGCATAGAAAGATTGGCAATTTTTTTGCCAGGTGGGCAAGCAAAAATTTCAACGCCGACTTCGCTTTTTTTCTCTTCGATTTTTTCATCTTCTGCATCCACGCTCTCAGCTTGATTTTTTTCATCCACGATAGCTCCTCCCCTAACTGGAATTTTCACTTTGTTGAGACTGGCATTTCCACCGGCAAAAATGATTCTGAAATATTTGGTAAATTCCTTGTTGATTTGCTCGAAAGCCTTGGAAAATTCTTCATTGATACGATGATCCATTTCTTTGATGATTTCTTCCAAAGAAATCAGCGCGTCAGCCAAGTCTTTAAGTTCTTGAGTCAAGAAATCAAAGCGCGCATTAGTTTCACTGTATTCCTCCACAATCATCGGATCAATACCGCCAATTTGCTCCATCTGGACTTTAAGTCGCGAAATTTCCCTTTCAAGTTTGTCTTTGTCCCAGCTATCCTGATTTTGATTTCCAACATTTTTCAACAGTTCTGCCGGTTCAAGACGAAGCGCGCTGCGAATTTCATTGGTCAAATCCTCTTCTCGGACTTCAACCCGCGCCAACTTTATTTTAGATTCATTAAACTGGTCTTTAAGCAGATTGAGCTGTTCTTGTTTGACTCGCGACTCTCTTTCCACTTGGAAAAATCTTTCCCGCAATTGCCTGGCTTTCTGAGCTTGCTGCTCAATTTCTTTTTCAATTTTTTCAGCTTCAAGTTTTAATTTTTGATAATTCTCCTGTGCAATTTTTCCTTTTTCTGTCAGTTGAGTGATTCGATTGTTGATTTCAGCCACTTCTTTGGAATTGTCTCTTTGAATTGACACTTCACCCTTGCCTGATTGTTCATAGAGGTCAAAAAGTTGCTGCTGAATTGCTCTCGCCCATTCTTTGATATCCTGCAAATCATCCATATTTTCCGCCTCTTCCACGGCCAAAATCAAACGCTCTTGCGCCTCGCGAATGTGTTTGACTTTTTCCTGAACATATTTCAAATCAACCGGAATAATTTCGATAATTTTCTGATTTGCCAACTTTTCTTTCTCAACCACAATGCGTCCCTCGGCAATAATGATTTCGCGATCAAATTCATTGAGTTTTTGCCTGATTTCAGCTTTTTTCTTTTCCAAAACCTGGTCATCACCAGAATGCTGAACTTGAGCTGATTCCTGATTAAGCTCATCAGACATTTTGTCGACTTCTCTTTGCATATTCATCATCGTCGCTCCCAAACTTTCTTTCTCGGCCGAAAATTTTTCCCGCTCTCCTTGAAAAGATTGCCAAAGATGCGAGAAATATTCAGTTTGTTTTTCTTTCAACTGTTCGGCAATGATTTTTCCTTGTTGAGCCTTTTCCGCTTGTCTTTTGAGCATCTTCAAATGCGGTTCGATTTCACGAATCAGTCCAGCTGTGCGCTCCATGTTTTCTCTGGTCGATTCTAATTTCTTGAGCGCTCGTTCTTTTTTGATTTGATATTGTTTGACCCCAGCGGCATCTTCCAGCACACCTCGCCTTTCAATCGGGTTAGCGCCCAGCAGGGCATCAGACATACCCTGGTTGATGACTGAATAGCTTTCTTTGCCGACTCCCGCACGCGCCAGCAGATCAGTCACGTCCAAAAGTCGGGATTTGCTGCCATTGATCAGATATTCAGATTCGCCGCTGCGGAAAAGTTTGCGCGTTAAAACCACTTCCGAAAATTCCAAGGGGATTCTTTTGTCAGAGTTATCAAAAAAAAGTGAGACGCTTGCACTAGAAAGCCTGGCCTTGCTACCGGAACCAGCAAAAATGACGTCCTCGGATTTTTTCCCACGCAAATTCTTCATTGATTGCTCGCCCATCGCCCATTTGATGGCATCCGAAACATTTGATTTGCCCGAACCGTTTGGTCCCACAATTGCCGTAATTCCTTTGCCTTCGCTATCATCACGAAAATTCGCCGCTGGCAAAAATTCCAGCGTCGTCTTGTTGGCAAACGATTTAAATCCAGTTATTTCAACTTTTTTGAGATACACTAATTTAGTTCGTAAAGTTTAAAGTTTTTAAGGTTATAAAGTGAAAATTATATTGTCACTGCAAACTTGCCTGCCCGCCTTTGGAGGGTTTCAGAATCTGCTTTCTCCATTCCACAAAACTGCCTATAACAGAGATCCTGAAATAAATTCAGGATGACAGTAATTTTTATGGACTTTCAACTTTATAGACTTTTTAACTTTTTTATTATACTACGCTTTTGGGATTTTGGGAAAACTGGCTAAATTGCTAGATTGTTACATTGCTAAATTGCTAAAAATACTTATCTCGTATTTTATGTTTTTTTACGTATTGATAAATTATTGTCATTCCCGCGGAGGCGGGAATCCAAGTTACGTTTTCAAAAAAGAAAGTCAGCAATGCTAAAAGGGGCTGGATTCCCGTTTTCACGGGAATGACAAACCAAATTTATCGCAAAGACAAACCTTTTTATCCTTTTTTGGCTTATTTTAGCCATCTTATCGCAAAATAGTTGACAAAAGATAAAAATAGGATTATAATTAAAAGTCATTGAATTTTCGATTAGTTTCTACATCTTTCCTTAACAACAAACCGGTTGAAATAAAAAACCATGTGCAAATCGACATTACTGACAAGTATTTTTTCAATGCTACTACTCCTTGGAGCATGCACAAAAAATCCAATGGAAGAGGCACGCTCAATGGTGGAAAGTCGATCTGATTTTCAAAGCATGCGCTTTATAGCTTCTTCCGAAGCAGTTGCGCTCTCGAGCGTTAACGGCAAAACAAAAGAGACAAAGGTCTCCCTTGTTGAAGTTGCATACGCAACAAAAGAGGGGAGAATAAAAAAAATACGGTTTGATGCCCAAAAAAAACCGTTAAAAATAATTTCAATAAAAGAACACTGAAGATTTATTGACTTAGATTCAAGATTTAACTGCAACTAATTTATTAAATGTTTCCTGCGGAGTTTGCCAGTTTAGTGTTTTTCTCGGGCGTGTATTTAGGCTCTGCTGAACTTTCTTAATTTCTCGTTTACTAACTT
>Ga0265593_1001056_pt1 | contig 13336 bp, 8 predicted proteins | sample saktaG_8_FD_190136 | JGI IMG/M metagenome (GOLD analysis project Ga0265593, IMG submission 190136) | Saline water microbial communities from Sakinaw Lake, British Columbia, Canada - sak_2011_5_24_36m | ecosystem: Environmental > Aquatic > Non-marine Saline and Alkaline > Saline ...
ACTTGGACTTGATAAAACAAAACTAAAATCTCTCATTGATAAGATAAACGAGATAGACACTTTAAAAGACAAAAAGCAAGATATCGTAGGAAAAGTATATGAGTACTTCTTAAAAAAGTTTGCTATCAAAGAGGGAAAAGGTAAAGGGGAGTTTTATACGCCTAAAACCATCGTAAATCTCATAGCCGAGATGATAGAACCATACAAAGGTATCATTTATGACCCTGCTTGTGGTGCTGGTGGTATGTTTGTACAGTCTATGAAGTTTATAGAAGCTCACCATGGTAACAAAAAAGAGGTTTCAATCTATGGGCAAGAATATACAAAGACCACCTATAAACTAGCCAAAATGAACCTTGCTATTAGAGGAATATCTGCAAACTTTGGAAATAAAGAAGCAGATACATTTGCAGACGACCAACACAAAGATTTAAAAGCTGATTATATTATGGCAAATCCTCCTTTTAACCAAAAAGATTGGAGAGGAGAAGATGAACTCAAAGATGATCCAAGATGGGCTGGATACGATGTGCCTCCAAAATCAAATGCCAACTATGCATGGATACTCAATATGGTATCAAAGTTATCTGATAATGGAGTAGCTGGATTTATCCTTGCAAATGGTGCGTTAAGTGGTGGCGGTGAAGAATATAAAATCAGAAAAAAACTCATAGAAAACAATCTTGTTGAAGCTATTGTAATCATCCCTAGAAATACATTTTATACGACTGATATTAGCGTTACTTTATGGATACTCAACAAAAACAAAAAGCAAAGAATTCTAAAAGTCAATGATGCAGTGAAAAATTATAGAGATAGAGAAAAAGAGATTTTATTTATGGATTTAAGAAGATGGGGAAGCGAGTATGAGAAAAAATTTGTCGAACTAACCGATGAAGATATCGCAAAAGTTGCACAAAATTATCACAATTGGCAACAAGTGGATTTTAAAACCACCTATAAAAACATCCCTGAGTTTTGTTACAGTGCAGATTTTGAAGAGGTGAAGAGCAATGATTTTTCTTTAGTTCCTAGTAAATATATAAAGTTTGTAGATGCAGATAGTAATATCGACTTTAATAAAGAGATGAAACGCATCCAAAGTGAATTTAAAACACTTATCAAAGAGGAAAAGGAGTCCCAACAAGAACTGATAGAGGCTTTTAAGGTACTTGGTTATGAAATCTAAGCGATTGGGTGATTATATTCAACTTGTTGATAAAAAAAATAAAGATTTAAAAATTGATAGACTTTTAGGAGTAAGTATTCAAAAGAAATTTATTGAATCTATTGCAAATATTTCTGGTACAGATATGTCAAACTATAGAGTAATAAAAAGAAATCAATTTGCATTTAGTCCTGTTACATCAAGAAATGGAGATAAACTTACTGTAGCTTTATTAAAAGATGAAGATGAAGCTATATTGTCACCCGCCTATTCAGTTTTTGAAGTAACTGATAATGAAAAGCTTATTCCAGAATATTTGTTTATATTTCTTAATCGTGCTGAATTTGATAGATATACTAGATTTAACTCTTGGGGAAGTGCTAGAGAGACTTTTAATTGGGAAGATATGTGTGATGTAAAACTTCCAATACCATCAATAGATGAACAAAAAAAGTATGTAGCGATTTATCAAGGACTTTTAAACAATCAAAGAACTTATGAACAATCACTTGATGATTTGCAGTTAATTTGTGATGGATATATTGAAAATCTTATCAAAACTCAAGAACTAAAATTGTTGGGAGATTATATTGAACAATCGGATGAAAGAAATGTAGATAATAAATACAATTCTGTTAAAGGGATGAGTGTTTTAAAAGAATTTAGATCACCTAGTAGTAAAGTAAATATGGAGAATTTAGGTAATTATAAGGTTGTACATTATAATGAATTTGGTTATGTACAAACTACAAATAATGAGAAAGTATTAATAGTTTGTTTATTAAAATATAAAAAACCAATTATTATCTCACCTGTTCATATTGTTTTTAGAATTAAAAATGAAAAAGAATTTATTCCAGAATATTTACAAATATTTTTTAAGCGTAAGGAAATTGATAGATATGCAAGATTTCACTCGTGGGGAAGTGCTAGAGAAACATTTAATTGGGATGACATGTGCAATATAAAGTTACCAATCCCAGATATAAAAATACAAGAAGCAATCGTTAAAATCTATCACACATTAGAAACAAGAAAACGAATCAATACACAGTTAAAAGAGACTATAAAACCACTTTGTCCGATACTCATGAGGGGTGTTATAGAGAGTTTAGAAAAAGAGTAGGTCTAAATATGGGGAAATTTACAGAAGCGAAGTTAGAAGAGGCGTTTGTCGAAGTTTTAGCAGATGAGGGGTACCCGCATAAGTTGGGTAGCATTTTAGTAAGAAGTGAAGAAGAAGTACTTATAGAGGATGATTTAAAAGCTTTTTTGAAAGAGAGATACAAAAAAGAAAAAATCACCGATAGTGAGATAGACTCTATCATCATGCAACTCAAAACTTTAAATGCTTATGATTTATATGAAACAAATAAAACGATAATGTCTATGCTTCGTGATGGATTTGAGCTTATAAGAGAAGATAGAAGCCAAAAAGATATTTGGATCTATCTCATTGACTATTCAAATAAAAATAAAAACACTTATAGGTTTGTCAATCAGCTTGAAATCTTAGGGGAACAAAAGAGAATACCTGATGGGATTATCTACATAAACGGTTTGCCTTTGGTGGTATTTGAATTTAAAAGTGCCATTAGAGAAGAAGCGACTATCCATGATGCTTATGTGCAACTTACTACGAGGTACAAAAGAGATATTCCAGAGCTTTTTAAATACAACGCTTTTTGTGTCATAAGCGATGGAGTAAATAACAAAGCAGGCTCATTTTTTGCCCCTTATGATTTTTATTATGCTTGGAGAAGAATAGCTGGACTTGCAAAAGATGTAGATGGGATAGATAGTATGTTTACCCTTGTGCAAGGGATGTTGCATCACAATAGACTAAGAGATATTTTAGAAAACTTCATATACATCCCTGATAGTTCCAAAAAAGAGGTAAAAGTGGTATGTCGCTATCCACAATACTATGCGGCTAGAAGATTGTATGACAATATCAAAAAAGCACAGAAACCACATGGAGATGGAAAAGGTGGTACATACTTTGGAGCTACTGGGAGTGGAAAAAGTTTTACAATGCTTTATCTGACAAGATTGTTGATGAAAAGTACCCATTTTGAAAATCCTACCATAGTACTAATCACAGATAGAACAGACCTAGATGACCAACTCTCAGAAGAGTTTACCAATGCCAAAAACTACATCGGGGATAATGGAATTTTAAGTGTTGAAAGTAGAACACACTTAAGAGAACTACTTCAAGGCAGAGAGAGCGGCGGTGTCTTTTTAACTACTATTCATAAATTTACAGAGGATATAAAACTACTAAGCGATAGAACAAATATCATCTGTATATCTGATGAAGCACATAGAAGTCAAACAAACTTAGACCAAAAAGTAAAGGTTACAAGTAAAGGTGTTAAAAAGAGTTACGGTTTTGCTAAGTACTTGCATGATTCACTGCCAAATGCAACCTTTGTAGGTTTTACAGGAACTCCAGTTGATGCTACTTTAGATGTTTTTGGAAAAGTTATTGATGCTTATACGATGACAGAATCTGTAAGAGATGAGATTACTGTAAGAATCGTTTATGAAGGAAGAGCAGCCAAAGTAATACTCAAAAATGAAGAGTTAAAAAAGATTGAGAAGTACTATGAAGAGGCAGAGCAGTTAGGAGCGAACGAGTACCAAATAGAAGAGAGTAAAAAAGCTACTGCAAATATGAATGCAATACTTGGTGATCCTGATAGATTAAGAGTTTTAGCAGAGGATTTTGTAAAACACTATGAAAATAGAGTAAGTGAAGGCTCAACCGTAAAAGGTAAAGCGATGTTTGTATGTAGCTCAAGAGAGATAGCATATGAATTTTATAAAAATGTAGTAGGACTAAGACCTAATTGGCTTGATATAAAAGAAGCTGATGAGGGAGTACAACTTAGAGAAAATGAAAAAAAAGAGATTAAGCCTATTGAAAAAATAAAGATGATTATGACTAGAAGTGATGATGACCCAAAAGAGCTTTATTTATTGCTAGGAGATAAGAAACATAGAAAAGAGCTTGACAGACAATTTAAAAATGAAAAATCAAACTTTAAAATAGCTATTGTAGTTGATATGTGGCTTACAGGGTTTGATGTACCATTTTTAGATACGATTTACATAGATAAGCCGATACAACAACACAATCTTATTCAAACAATCTCAAGGGTAAATAGAAAATTTGAAGGGAAAAATAAAGGGTTAGTAGTTGATTATATAGGTATTAAAAAACAAATGAATTTAGCCCTTGCCAAATACAACAAAGGAGATGATGAAAACTTTGAAGATATAGCAGAGTCATTGATTATCGTGAGAAATCATCTTGATTTACTAGCTAAGATTTTTCATAAATTTGATAGTAGTAAATATTTCAATGGAAGTGCATTAGAGCAGTTAAATACTTTAAATATGGCGGCTGAATTTGCTCAACAAACGAAAGAGATTGAAACTAGATTTATGGGATTTGTAAAAAGACTAAAAGCTGCTTATGATATTTGTGCAGGAAGCGAACAGATTACACAAATAGAAAGAGACTATATCCATTTTTATTTAGCTGTTAGATCTATTGTTTTTAAACTAACAAAGGGCAATGCTCCAGATACAGAGCAGATGAATGCAAAAGTAAGAGAGATGATAAAAAATGCACTTCAAAGTGATGGTGTTGAGGAGATATTTAAGCTTGGTGATGAAGCAGAGAGCCAACAAGATATTTTTGATGAAGATTACTTAGCAAAGATAGATAAGATAAAACTTCCAAATACCAAAATCAAACTATTGCAACAACTTTTAGCTAAAGCAATCGGAGAGATTAAAAAAGTAAATAAAGTTAAGGGAATTGATTTTTCTAAAAAAATGCAAACTTTAGTAGAAAAATATAATGAACGAAAAGAAGATGATGTTCTAAGAAGTGAAGTTTATGAAGAGATGGCAGAACAGCTTACAAATCTTATTTGGGAAGTACAAAAAGAGTTTAATGCTGGAGATGAGCTAGGGATTGATTTTGAAGAAAAAGCATTTTATGATATTTTGATGCAGTTGTGTGTGAAATATGATTTTAGATACCCCGAAGACAAGTTGATAGAACTTGCAAAAGCCACAAAAGAGCTTGTAGATGAGCAAACAAGATTTCCAGATTGGAACAATAGACAAGATATAAAAGATTCTCTAAAAGTTGGAATAATAATACTCCTTGATGAATATGGGTATCCACCTGTTGAAAGAGATGAAGTATATGAAGATATATTTGAACAAGCAGAAAATTTTAAGAAGAATAGATAATGAACCCACCAATTAACATAAACGACTTACTCAAGGGTACAACTGTAGAATGGGAAAGACTGGAATTCAAAAAAGGTTGGAATCCAGAAAATATCTTGCACTCAATTTGTGCATTTGCAAATGATTTTCACAATCTCGGCGGTGGTTACATCATAGTTGGTATTGAAGAAAAAGACGGTCAACCTATTTTACCTCCTTTTGGTGTAAAACCATCAACCATAGATGATATTCAAAAAGAGCTTTTGGGATTAGGAAATAATGCCTTGATGCCAAGCTACCACCCGATACTTTTCCCTGTAGAGTTTCAAGAAAAAATGATACTTGTCATCTGGGTGCCAGGTGGGATGACACGACCATACAAAGCAAAAGTAACACTAGGCAAAGGAAGCGAGTACAAATACTATATACGAAAAAATTCAAGTTCTGTTGTAGCAAAAGGTACTGATGAGACCGAGCTTTTATCTTTGGCTGCAACAGTACCATTTGATGATAGATACAACCAACGAGCGACAATCAAAGACTTAGACAAAGGACTTATCAAAGAGTTTTTACAAGATATTAAAAGCTCTTTGGCTGATGAAGTGGATAGTTTGAGTATAGAAGAGATTGGTCGAGCGATGCACATCGTAGATGGACCAAAAGAGGCATTTTTTCCTTTAAATATTGCTCTTATGATGTTCAATCCGAAACCTTATGAGTTTTTCCCATACACTCAAATAGATATTGTTTGGTTTGGTAAAGAAGGAGCGGGTGGAGATAAATTCAGTGAAAAGATTTTTAAAGGTCCTATTCACAAAATGACAAAAGAGGCACTTGATTTTATAGATAGAAACTTTATCACTGAAACAGTTATAAAATATCCCGACCGTGCAGAAGCTGATAGAGTGAAAAACTATCCATTTGCAGCTATCGAAGAAGCTGTGGTAAATGCTGTATATCACCGCTCTTATGAGATACGAGAGCCAATAGAGATAAGAATATATCAAGATGAGATAATAATCCTTAGCTACCCAGGACCTGATAGGTCTGTAAAACTAGAGAGCTTTGAAAAAGGAAGAGTAAACTCAAGAAGATATAGAAATAGAAGAATCGGTGAGTTTTTCAAAGACCTCAAAATGACAGAGGGTAGATCAACAGGTATCAAAAAAATTATTGATGCTATGGCTGAAAATGGCTCACCTAAACCACATTTTGAGTTTGATGAGGAGCATACTTATTTTCAAGTGACATTGCCGATTCATGAGGCAAGTCAGAAAAAAGGTATAGAAAATATTTTGACCCTCCAAGCTGGGACTAAGTTGGGACTAAGTGAGGACCAAGTTCAAATTTTACGAGAAAGTGTGGAACCAAGGGCAATCAAAGAGTTAATGGAGCTTTCAAAAAGAACAAATAGGACTAAGTATAGGGATCAAGTTCTGAATCCACTCTTAGAGAAGGGTTATCTTGAACCAACAATACCAGATAAACCAACAAGCTCAAAACAAAAGTATAGATTAACAGAACTTGGGAAAAGTGTTTTGGCAAATTTAGAGATGTAATAGATGGATAAAATACCAAGAATAATAAGAGGGTAAAATATAATGTATATAGAAAAGTTATCTATAGAAAATTTTAGAGGTATTAAGAATGCCAATATTAGTTTTAATAAAACTATCAATATTTTAATTGGTTCAAATAATATAGGTAAATCTGCAATTATTGACAGTTTAAGGCTTGTATTTAGTTACGGAAGTAGCCAAAAACGTGATATTTATATAAGTGAATCAGATTTTCATATCTCTTCTTCTATAGGACTATCTGATACAATAGAATTCCATGTAAGGTTTAAGATAGAAAATCCTTTAGAAGCTGGTATGTTTTATGATCTACTAACAATTGATCCAACTACAAGTGAACAATCATTAGATCTTCATTTCAGATATACACTTGAATCCCAATCAAACCACAATAAAATTAAATTATCAGTATGGGGTGGAGAAAATGAAGGTCAATCTGTATCTACTGAAATCTTTGATAATATCTACTTTGTTTATCTAGGAGCTTTAAGAGACGTAGAAAAACACATGAAGCCAATTAGAGGTAATAAGTTAGGTGGATTATACAAACAGCTTGTCACTTCTGGAGAAGACGAAAAATTGGTTGAAGAGCTTAAAAAAGCTATAGAAACTCCAGATTGGGAAGCTTTCATTAAAAAAGGTGAAGATAAAATCAATGAACACTTAAAACATACAACTTTTATTAATGATCCTAAACAAGAAGTTTCAATTACTCCAATACCTTTTGAATTTGAAAAAATAGCTGATTCAATGACTGCTAGAATACCTTTTGGTAGCGCTTCCTTAGAATTATATCAAAATGGTTTAGGATACAACAATCTGATTTATACAGCAACTGTATTAGGAGATCTCGACTCAAGAAGTGAACATTATAAATCTTTACTGATTGAAGAACCTGAAGCACACTTACACCCACAATTGCAAAATGTATTATTTAGCTATTTAAAGAGTTATGCTTCTGATTTCCAAACATTTATTACTTCACATTCACCAACTATTACAGCTAAAACAGATTTAGATTCAATAATAGTTATGAATAATGTAGATTCTTCATTAAAATCTTTAGCCTTAAGAGAATCAGCATTAGACCCTAAAAATAAAAAATATCTATCAAAGTTTTTAGATGTAACGAAGTCACAGCTTTTCTTTGCAAAAGGTGTTATCTTTGTTGAAGGAATATCTGAAGCCTTACTATTACCAATATTTGCCAAAGTTATGGGTGACGAATATGACTTAGAAAAGAATGGTATCGAAGTAGTAAATATTAGTGGTGTTGCTTTTTCTCATTTTGCTAATTTATTCAATAATGACAATCCAGAAAAGAATGTTGGAATAAGAGCTGCCATATTAACTGATAGTGATAGTGATAAAAAAGGTGGAGATACAGCCAGAGCTGATAGAGCTAGAGAATTAGAAAATGCCGATTTAGTAGTAAAAGTTTCTGATATTACTTTTGAGAATGAACTTTACAAACCAAGTAATAATGCAAACATACTACAAGACGCAGCTAAAGATCTTCACCCCATATCTTACAAAAGAGATTATGAAACTCCTCAAAAAACCTTTAGTAACTCTATAGAGTTCAAAGATTTTGTAGCTGACGGTAAATCTGAATTTGCACATATTTTATCTGTTGAATTATATGACGACCTTGATCAAGGAATTTGTACTTTTGAAGTTCCTAATTATATTCAAGAAGCTATAAAATGGGTTCTACATAAATGAGTTTAGTAGATTCTTTATCTCAAGAGCAACAAGTTGTTCTTGCAGCTAACGGTAAATTTGTATTAAGAGCTTGCCCTGGTAGTGGAAAAACTTTTACAGTATCTGCAAAAATTGAAGATCTGTTAAAAGGTTGGACTTCAAATTACCAAGGTATTGCGGCATTATCGTTTACAAATGTTGCATGGAAAGAAGTAGAAAAGAATCTAGTAGAACATAATATTCATTTTAATTATCCTCACTTTTTAGGAACTTTAGATAGTTTCATAAATAAGCATATCTTTTTACCTTTCGGTCATTTAGTTATGGAATGTGATAAACGTCCAGAACTTGTTGGTGAACCTTATGGGAGTTGGTCATTTCCAATTTTAGGAAAAGGATATAAAGCATATTATCAATACTTCGATATTTTTAGTTTCAATATTGATAATGAATTAATAGCAATTGGAGATACAACAGGTTGTTTCTTTGGTTCAAAATGGGAACAAAAGGGACATGCTGACAATATCAAACAAGCTAAAGGCATATTATATAAAAAAGGTTATGCTAATCAATCTGACGCTAATTTTTTTGCTTTAAAGATATTAGAAAATTATCCTAACATTGCAAAGTCTCTTGTAGAGCGTTTTCCATATTTCATAATTGACGAAGGACAAGACACAACCGAAATTCAAATGGCTATCATTGATAAGCTAATTGAATATGGACTTGAAAATGTCATTCTAGTTGGTGATCCTGATCAGTCAATTTATGAATGGAACTTTGCACGGCCAGAATTATTTACAAATAAATATAATGAGTGGAATAACCATGTCTTAAATGAAAATAGAAGAAGCTCTCAATTAATCTGTAACCACACTCATAATTTATCTTCTCTAACAGCAACTTCCACTTCAGTATCAGATCAACCTGATATTACACCAGAAGTTGTAACTTTTAGTGAAAGCACTATCAATGATACTATTGATAGTTTTATTGATACTTGTAAGTCTCATGGAATTGAAATCACGGAAGAAAATGTAGCTGTTATTTTTAGAAGTAAAAGTTTACTTGATCCAATAAAAGGAATACAGTCTACAGGATATGGAGTAAATAAGCATATCTGGAAAGCTGGAGAGTTTGGAGTAAAAGATATTGTGCAAGGAAAATATTTTTATGATTGTGGTCAATATAAAACTGGATTTAAATCTATAAAACATGGTCTAATAAAACGGTTAACGCAAAATAATAAAATTACTAAAGAAACTATAAATTCATTTTTAGACACTCAAAAAATGAGCCTAATTCAGTTTAGAGCTGAAGTATATAAATTTATTAATGATTTACCTGATACAGCAAATATACTAATGAAAGACTTTATTAAAGAAGCAAACGATAAGAATGAAAGATTGAATCTACAATTAAAAGAAGATACTTCATTGCATGTGCATGAACTCTTTACAGATAACACTTCACAAGAACATAAAAAATGTAGAGTCGGAACGATCCATTCAGTAAAAGGTGAAACTTTTGAAGCAGTTTTACTATTTCTTAAAAAGAAAGATAGGAAAAATTATACAACCTTTATAAAAGAGGGAAATTTTCATGAGAATGAAGAAATGAGAAATGTTTATGTCGCAATTACACGACCTAGAAAGTTTGTAATGATTGCAGTACCAGATGAAACAAATAAAACAGCCTGGAAACAGGTTTTAGGATTGCAATAATGTCTAATTTTAATCAAAAACAACTATTTGAAAATTTTTTTGAAAGAGATATATGTATTAAATTTTACAGATAAATCTTTTTAAGAGTTTTTAAAAGATTTTGATGTTGAATAAAGATACAAAAATATAACATCTTAAGCCCTCAAGAACTAGCAGAGTCGCTCCCGTCTTAGGGCTTGATATTCAAAACGAATTTTACCAAAATTTAGCTCAAATTTCAACCAATTTGCGCCCCAAAATCCTCTGGCTTGATATGAAAATGTGATGATATTTTTTGATACATCAGTTCATTTACTTCACTTAAAATCCCTTCACTTTGCTCATCTATGATGTTATCTTTGATGTCATAAGCAAATAGGAGTTTATTTTTTTCATCAAACTTGATAGCCGTTAAATATTCTTTGATTATAAGCATTTTTGTTTCCTTTTTTTGAATATATTTTACAAAAATATGGCTTTTTGTCAAGACTTAACCACCTAAATAATGCTCCATAATACTTGCTCGATTATGCTTCATCTCATAACTTACTTCTTGAAGTGACTGGGCATAAGAGTAGTCAGCTTTGGCATATTCAAGCATTCTTCTTTTTGCAAAATTCCATCTCAAACCGTGGCTTGCTTCTGGTGTTTCATTGGATAATAGAGCTGATTGTTTGATATCTTCATAATAAGCTTGGCGGTTGATTTTAAATTTTGGATGCAAAGATAGATAATTTTCTAGTTTCCTATAAGTATCAAGAGATACTAAAACTTCTCCCTCCTTACCACCTTTTTCTTTTGTAAAGATAATCCCTTTTTTAGTATTTGTGATAATATCAATTTTAGTTCCAAGAAGTTGTTCAGGTTTTATAAGTGACACACCTTCAATTCTTGCACCTCCTTCATATTGAATTTTTGCTGCTAATTTATGAAGTGGATTGTGAAGATTCTCGATTAAAAGTTCAGGATTATTGTAGGCTCGATTATGATAGTTATTGGCTACATATTTTAAATCTCTTGCTTCATCTAAAAGAATTTGTCGGATTGAAAAATCATACTCTCTAATCTCATTATGAATATTTTTTGCAAAGAGTTTTAGAGCAATTTCAAGCTTACCTAAAGCTGCACTTATTTTTTCAAGATATTGTTTTGAAGGGTAGTATTCTATTTTATAATCCATATATGCTTGGATATGTTCAGATTCAATCTTTTCAAAATCTTTTATACCCCAATGCTCTTTTAAATAGTTAAAAAAGTTGTTCCATATTGAGCGGTAACTCTCCATTGTTTTATAGCTTGCAACCTTTTGATAGTGTTCATGGTTTGGATTGATTCTATCCTCTTTTTTAGCTCCAGCTTCAAAGATTTGTTTGGCTAGTTGTGAACTTTGATAGTAAACACTTCCTCTCAAGAAATTATCCTTTTGTATTTTAGTTTTCGATAGTTTCAGCCTCTATCATAGGCAAAAATTTGTTTAGTCAATCTGCATTTATTTTTCGATTTTTGCATCTAAATCGCTAATTTTTCGTACAATACCAGTTAGAGGTAAAAACTTATAATATATTTTAAAACTTGTACTAGCAGGTCAAAGCTTGCCACTCTTCTTTGATTGTTGGTAGTGCAAAAAATTTCTAAATCAAAGGAAATCAAAATCTTTTGACGCTCTTTTGGTTGAGATGGATGATACATTCGTAAATGTATCTGAGCTCCACCTAATCAGTTTTGTAAATTGATATACGAAAATATAGCATGAAAAATTGTTCAATATTTCTTATGAAAAAAATTTGTAAGAGTGATTGTTTTTTCTAGTTTCTATCTTGTTGTTGGAAGTGTTTGGAAGCCCCTTAAAAAAGGAACTTCCCATTAAAAATCTTTGAGTTGTAAAAAACACCATTTTTTACAATGTTTGAACATCATAAAAAACATAATTTTCACTTATCTTAATTCTAATTTTCGACCTTTTGCATTTTCAAGAATACCGATAATAGTTGATTTGTCAAATTCATTATGTGCTAAATTTTGAAGTATTTTACTATTTATATTTCTATCTACATCTGTAAAAAGCATCCCATCATCAAGTGATGTATAATAATCATTTGTTGAAAAAATAATATTTTTATCAAACACTCTAATCTTACTGTAGCCCACAAGTGCATCAAGCCAAATATTAAGCATCGCTTCAATCTCTACTTCACTAAAATAAATCTTATCACCAAGTAATTTTTTTAGCTTTAATGATCTAAGAATATCTCCATTTGGATTTTGTTTTGTAGCATACTCAAACAATTTACTTTCATGTGAACTATTTAATTTGTTATAGATAAATTTCTTCATAAACGACTTTATTTGAGCTAATTCAACTTGTTCACTAATCACTTCATTATCAATAATCAGAGCCTCTCTAAGAATATATTTTTTCTTAATCGTATTTGTAAATCTTAGCTCCAACTTTATCATATTATTATTTGACAATGGTATCACCATTATCTCCAATTCGTTAGCACCTCTTGTTTCTATAGCTTCATTTAACATTTTTTCTCCTAAATATTTGTATGATTTTCTAATTCTTTCCATAGCCCATGTATTGTTGTATGAGCCACCTCAAGCTTATGATATTTGGCAAAATAAGTTGCAATATCTCTAAAGCTCATATTTTGCTCAAGCTTTAGAGTTCTTACTATCGCCCAATATCCAAGCACCTTTTGCCGTTTTATTTTGGCTTCGTTGTTTTTGCCTCGAAGTTTTATTGCATTAAGATTTACATCATTAAGCTCTTTTGCAACAGAATCAACTGCTAAAACAAGTGATGATAGAGTCAAAATTGTATTATCTACATCACTATGGGTACTTTTTAGCTTGTGAAACAGTTGTTTTTGAAACTGCAATATTTGTAACTTCGTTTTTAAATCAACCATTGCAAATAGTCGCAA
>Ga0265593_1001059_pt1 | contig 13309 bp, 13 predicted proteins | sample saktaG_8_FD_190136 | JGI IMG/M metagenome (GOLD analysis project Ga0265593, IMG submission 190136) | Saline water microbial communities from Sakinaw Lake, British Columbia, Canada - sak_2011_5_24_36m | ecosystem: Environmental > Aquatic > Non-marine Saline and Alkaline > Saline ...
TGGGTTTCGACGAATGCGCCATCATCCTTGAACCCATCGGCAGGAACACCGCCCCCGCCTTGACCTTGGCGGCACTCCAGGCAGTCGCCGACGGCGGCGACCCGGTGCTGGTGGTGATGCCATCGGATCACCACATCGAAGACGTTGCCGGGTTCCGCAAGCGTTTGATGGCCGCAGCGCTGAAGGCGGCGGAGGGGGCCGTGGCAACCTTCGGCATCGTGCCCGCCAAGCCCGAGACCGGGTACGGTTACATCCGCAAGGGTGAAGCGCTGGGGGACGAGTCCTTCCAGCTGGGCGGTTTCGTGGAAAAACCCGATGCAGTCACCGCGACGGCCTACCTGTCCTCCGGCCGATACCTGTGGAACAGCGGCTTGTTCGTCCTGCGCGCCTCGGTGTGGCTGGATCAGATTCGCCTGCACCGCCCGGACATCGCCGAGGCTTGCCGGGATGCGTTTGCGCAGGCCAAGGTCGATGGCAATTTCGTCAGGGTCGGGAAAACCGAGTTCTCCGGCTGCCCCAGCGACTCCATCGACTATGCGGTCATGGAAAAGCTCGCCGAGGGGCCTCAGGGCATCGCTTCCATCGTCTTCTCGCTGGATGTCGGCTGGTCCGACTTGGGTTCTTGGTCGGCCTTAGGCGAAGTCAGCGCCCAAGACGGCAACGGCAACGTGGCGGTGGGCGATGTTTTCACCAAGGACACGCGCAACTCCCTGCTCTACTCGCAACACCGCTTTCTGGCCGCAGTGGGCGTGGCCGACCTGATCGTGATCGAAACCACGGACGCGGTGCTGGTGGTCCACAAGGACAAGGCCCAGGATGTGAAGGCGATCACCGACCACCTCAAGCTCTCCTCCCGCCAAGAGCACGTTTTCCATGCCAAGGTCCATCGGCCATGGGGCGACTTCGAAAGCATCGACCACGGCGAGCGTTACCAAGTCAAGCGGCTGACGGTGAAGCCCGGCGCGTCCCTTTCCAGGCAACTCCACCATCACCGTGCCGAACACTGGACCGTGGTTCGTGGCACGGCCAGGGTGACCCGGGGCGATGAGGTTTTCTTTCTGGGCGAAAACGAATCCACCTTCATTCCCCTAGGGGTTCATCACCGGCTGGAAAACCCGGGCGTCATCCCTTTGGAAATCATCGAAGTGCAGTCGGGGAGCTATCTCGGCGAAGACGACATCGTGCGGTTTGAGGATCAGTACCACCGCGTCGAACCCTGAATTTTGGGTGGCCCATGCGCAAAACCCCATCCATGCCGCCGCTTTGGATGGCCTTGCAGCAAACCGCAGGCAAGCCGGACCGCCCCAACCCCGAAGGGTTCGCTTTCATCAAAAGCGACTGGCTCCAGTCCTTGGACGAAGACAGGCTCGGCCATTTGCAGCAGCTTGCCGAGACGGCGCTGCACGACCCGCAAGCCATCGGCACCGCCCTGGAAGACCTAGTGTCGCCCTCGCCGCCGAGCGCCAGGCCGGGAGGTCACCTTAATGACAATCGCCTGATCCACTGTGCGATAATCTGACGATGCACATGCCACCGGGCAAATCATCCACCCTCCAAAAGTCATGGCCAAAATCTATCTATCCGCGACCTACAGCGATCTCAAGACTAGCCGGGATGCCGTTTACCGCATTCTTAGAATGCTCCGCCATGATGTGGTTTCCATGGAAGACTATGTGGCAACCGACGCCTATCCGCTGCATAAATGCGTGGCCGATGTTGCCGCTTGTGGAGTCTATGTGGGTCTCTTTGGCTGGCGGTATGGCTATGTACCCGACAAAGACAATCCGACACGGCTATCCATCACCGAACTGGAATACCGCAAGGCGGGCGAGGCGGGCTTGCCGCGATTAGTGTTCCTGGCCGACCCCGCCGCCACTTGGTCGGACGGATTCAGGGACACCCAGACGGGCGAAGGCGATGCCGGACAGCGGATAGCCGCCTTCCGCGCCGAATTGGCAACCGAAAAACTCGTCAGTTTTTTCCGCACACCCGATCATCTCGCCGGTTTGGTGAGTGTGGCTGTCACGCGTTGCCTGGAAAACAATCTGCTTGCCAAGCCCAAACCCCGTAGCAGAGTCTTGGAAATCAAACGCCAAGCTTTGAATCAACGGCTCAAGGCATTGGTGGAGGACTATCAGGCGGCAACGGAACAATTGGCTTACGCGTTAAGCGCGGTGGATCAGAATAAATTGAAAAGGCAAATCGAAAGCATCGAGAAAGAACTTGGGCAAGTGGAAGGCGAATTGGATGGCTTAGGCTGCGGGGGATGATGTGAACGGAGTATGTGATCCGAAAACCCGCAAACGTCAAATCCTTGAAGGCAAGCTTGAACGGCTGTGGGGGGACTATCAGGCGGCAATTGATCAAAGCACAGCGGTGCTTGACGCAGTGGAAAGCATCAGGCTAAAAAGACAAGCCGATGCCATCTATGAACAAATCGAAAGCTTGGGTGCCGAACTCGATTTGCTTGGCACAAAACCAACAGAAATCGCTGTCGATGCCGAAACCGCGCAAGCGGATATTGGCCGCTGGCATAGGGAATTGAAATCCAAGCTGCCCGAAATTGATTTCAAATTGCTGGAAGAGACACTGTTAAGGATTATCAGGGATCACAGTGACGAAGGCTGCGCCTCCCTGTTGCTGTTCCAAAAAAGCAGCCAGATGGGTGGCGAATGGTGCGCGGCCCGAATCCAAGAATTATTGCGGCGCAAGACCCGGCAGGGTCTATTTAGCCATTATCCCTTGTCGTTTCAGGCCACCGAGCAGGTGGAGTCCATGGCGTTATTGCGTCGATTGGGTCTACACTTTGACTTGAAACCCGCTAACCACGATCTTCAAAATTTCGCCCGGCAAGTGACGCAAATCCTTTGCGGTAAATTGCGAACCGGCAGCGTGGTGTTGATCGAATGCGGGCGATGTGATGATTTGTTAAGCGACCCGGATGTATTTCGCTGGCTGGTGGAAGATTTTTGGGGTGACTTGGTGCGTACATTGGCGACGGTGGCGAATGATTACGAGGCGGTCAAGCTGATCTTCCTGCTCTACGTCGATGGCTCCCTTCCCGAAAATTCGATTGCTGAAGGACATTGCTGCACCTTGGATGACTATCAAAAACACAAGCTCCTTGAAATTCCCCTCAAGCCTTGGGACAGGAATGACATCCATGAGTGGATTGCCAGTTATTCGTGCCTGGGGCTAAGGTGATTCCTAAGAAAGAGCATCCCATGAAGAATCTGATCCGTAGAAAAGAAAGAGAGTCCACGAAAGACACGAAAAGCACGAACAAAAGCAAGATTCGTTCGTGCCTTTCGTGTTTTTCGTGGACGATTCTTTTGGTGGATTCATTATTGGAGATCACCTAACTAAACTGCAACTCAAGCGCATGACCGACAAAATCTACAACGCGACGGACGGACTTCCGGGTTTGGTCGTCCACGAATTACTGAAAGAATGCTGTCCGTCAGTGGGCGGCTAAATCGAGAGAACCACTATGACCGAATCGCCCAGCTTCATCTTGCCCAAAGAATGCCGCCCCCCTTCAGGCCGACATCCCAACGCACCTAAAAAACCAGAACCTTAGGACATTTACGAGAATGTCTATACCCGTAGGGTGGCCTTCAGGCCACCAATGCGCCCTGAAGGACGCCCTACAACGGGGGATTTTATTTTCGGAAATCGCCTTATGTCGCCTCCAATGCCTTGGTGACGGCGGTCAACCTTGCCATCTATCTGCGACGGCCCTTGCTGCTGGAAGGCGAGGCCGGTTGCGGCAAAAGTAGGCTTGCGCGGCATGTGGCTTATGAGCTTGGCTTGCCATTGTATGAATGGCCGGTGCGCTCCACCAGCCTGGCGCAAGATGGGCTGTATACCTACGATTCGATTCTGCGTTTGCACGATGTGCATTTGAAGCAAGCCAACAAACCGGGCCTGTTCGGTGCGAAAAGCGTCCTGCCTGGCAAAGCCACGACGGGTCGAAATCCTGAAAAGCCCATGGATTACGTCAATTTCGGCGCACTCGGCAAAGCGTTTCGCTTGGATGCATGCCCGGCGGTGGTGTTGATTGACGAGATTGACAAGGCCGACATCGACTTTCCCAATGATTTGCTGACGGTCTTGGAAGAGCCATGGAAATTCGAGATAAAGGAAGCCGTTGCCAAGCATCCCCCCATCGTTGCCAAGCATCCCCCCATCGTCATCATCACCAGCAACAAGGAGAAAGGCAACCTGCCCGAGCCGTTCCTGCGCCGCTGCGTGTATTTCTACATCGAATTTCCATCGGACAAGGAGCGGCTCAAGGCCATCATCAATGCCCATTACACGATAAAAAAATCGGGCGGCGAGCTTGCGCCTCCCGCTGCCGCGTTGACCGATGCCGCCTGTGAACGCTTCCTTGCTGTGCGCAACAAGGGCGACCTGTACAAAAAACCCGGAACCAGCGAATTTCTCGACTGGTTGGAAGCGATGAGGGGTTTCCGCGACCTTCCAGGCTTAATCGAAACCCTGCATTCGGACGAGGCGAAGCTGCCTTATCCTGAACTGTTGTTCAAAATACACGACGACTGGTGGCGCTATGCCGCGAAGCCATGAAAGTACGGATAACATCCATCACCGGGATGTTATCCGTGGGTTGCCGATGTGCATCGACAAGAGGGTTAGGCGAATGAATTCGCCCCTACAGTCCGCATGAACGACTACGACCCCCAAGCCATCCTATTGGCGGTGTTTGAACGCTTACGCAAAGACTTTGGCTTGGGCGTGGGGGAACTGCTGGTGGCTTACCAAGCCGTGGCAGGCGGTTTTGGGTTGGAAGGGCCGGAGGCATTGCGCGAAGTGGCCCGATTAATGTGGTGCCACTCGCTAGACCTTGCCGACGATTTCGACGAAGTTTTTAACACCGTATTGGCGCAGACTGCCCGACCTGCCTCGGCAACGGAACCGGTCAGGCCCGCACCCACCGTGGACAAGCCGCCCTTTCCGCCATCCGAGCCGCCAGTGAAGGCTACGCCGAATCTGCCGCCCGTCGCACCATCACGCACGGTGGTCGAACCGGCACCGCTGCCAGTGAAGACGCCCATGCGCCCGGTGTCTGACATCCAAGGCCCGGAACTGCGTGCCTACTGGCCGTTGTCGCGGCGGGCTATGATCTATGCTTGGCGTTATTTGCGCCGGACGGTCAAGGAAGGCCCTCGCGATGTGCTGAATGTCACGGCCACGGTCGAGCAGACTGCCAGGGTCGGTTTTTTTCTCTGCCCGGTCTATGACCGCCGCCTGAAGAACAAAAACCACTTGGTTTTGCTGGTCGACCAAGGCGGTTCCATGGTGCCGTTCCACCGATTCACCCGCGACTTGATGGAAACGGCCTGCGACGGGCAGAAAAGCCAGATCCAACAAGTCGATTTGGCTTATTTTCAAAATGTGCCGCCCGACCATGTCTTCCGCGACCCTCATTTGATGCAACCGTTTCCGTTGGGCAATTTGCTGGCCCAAATAGACACCGACACCAGTGTGCTGGTGGTTAGCGACGCGGGCGCGGCACGGGGCCATAGACGCAACGAGCGCATCCGGGCGACTGCCGAATTCCTCAGTTTGGTCAAGCGCAGGACGACCCAGGTGGCTTGGTTGAACCCCATGCCCCAGTCCCGCTGGGCGGGGACATCGGCCCAATTCATCGCCCGCTTGGCACCGATGTTCCAGATGGACAGGGAAGGTTTTGGCAATGCGATGAACGCCTTGCGCGGTCAGTCGCGGGGGCGGCAGAGGTGAAGGCGATACCTATGCGTATAGTGCGTCAGTGGGTTCCCCCCTTTGAAAAAGGGGGGCTAGGGGGAATTTTAGCAAGTAGGGGTTTGCCGCCCTCCCCCCGGATTACGCCGGAGGCTCCATCCGGGCTACTTGCGTTTCCAAAAAGGGAGGCCGAATGAACCCCGGCTTAACCGAAATCGCCAAGGAGAAAGTCGCCCGCTTCGCCAGCCAATTCGGCGAGCCTTACCGGAAACTCGCCCACTACGCGGCCTTGCCGCTGATCCTAACCCCGGAGTTGCTCAATTATCTGCGCAACCATTTCCTGCGCGGCGAAGTGCCTTGGGTGGCGGAGGCGGATTTGCTGTTGTCGGAACTGTGCCGACCCGTCGGCTACGAGCAATTCGCTTTTGCCCCGGAAGTCCGTGCCTATCTGATCGGCCAGATGCGCGAGCAAATCGGCGAAACCGCGATGGAGGAAGTGGCCCGCTTGTTGATTCGGTATGTCCACCACCTAAGCCGAACCTCGCCCCATCTCAGCCGCGACGGTTTGCAAGCGGAGCAATGGTCGGCAATGGTTTTCCTCAAAGAAAAGCGTGAAGATGCGGTGGCGGAAATCGCCGAAGCCTTCCGCGATCACCTACTGCCAGTCGCCGATACTGCTGTGGATTGGACGAGGGCCGTACCCCATGCCGAACTGGCGCGGCTGGTGCGGATCACCGACGAACTGGCGGCGCAACTGGGCGAATATCCAGACTTGCTGCGTTATGCCTCCGATGTGGCGCGGTTGTTGACCCAGCCCGATGCTTGGGCAAGTTTGGCAAAGGCGGGCAGGAGGCCCGGTTCAGTGGTCAGTGTGGCGGGGGTGGACTTGCCAAATTTACCAAGCCGATCAGGGAACGCCAAGCCCCAGCTTGGCATTGAAAATCAGCCGGGTTTTGCAACCCCGGATGGCACGCTTGAAGAGGATACCCATGCACAGAACGGAAGTGACAGGCTTCCAAACCCTGTCACGCAAACCCCCACTACTCCCACACCGTTCCGCGATCTGTTCGCCGACAAGAAAACCCAAGGCCCCGCCATGGTCTGGCTGCCCGGCGGCACTTTCTTGATGGGCAGCCCCGAGGGGGTTGGCGGCGATGACGAACACCCACAACACGAAGTCACGCTAGAGCATTACGCCGTGGGCCAATACCCGGTCACGGTCGGCGAGTTCAGCCGCTTTGTCGAAGCCACCGGCTATCGGACCGAGGCGGTGCAGGGCGATGGAGCTTTTGTTCGTAACAAAGGTAATTGGAACCAAACCAAGGATGCCAGTTGGCGCAATCCCTATTTCGAGCAGGCCGACCAAAATCCTGTCGTATGCATCAGTTGGAACGACGCGAAAGCCTATTGCGACTGGCTCGGCGAACAGACCGGCCAGGTTTATGGATTGTTGACCGAAGCCCAGTGGGAACATGCCAGCCGCGCCGGGAGTAATGCCCGCTATTGTTACGGCGACGACGAGGCCAACTTGGGCGAGTATGCTTGGTATTCCAACAACGCCAAAGCCCAAACCCATCCCGTAGGTGGGAAAAAGCCCAATGCCTGGCAGTTGTACGACCTGCATGGCAACGTGTGGGAGTGGTGCGCGGACTGGTATGCAGACGATTACTACCAGCAACTTGCCAAAGAAGTAGGCCGGAATAAGGTCGTCCCACGACCGTTTCCGGCAATGGATGGTTCGCCGGAAACGCCCGCAAGCGGGCTTATTCCGGCCTACGAGAGTGCGAGTGGCTCTGCGAGTGGGCGCACGGTTCCCCCCTTTGAAAAAGGGGGGCTAGGGGGGATTTCGAGTGAAAACCCGAGTGGCCCTGCGAGTGGCTCCGACCGTGTCGTTCGCGGCGGCTCCTGGAGCCGCGATGCCGGCCTCTGCCGCTCGGCCTACCGCAGCCTCTACGACCCGGCGATCCGCATCCACCTCCTCGGTTTCCGCCTTTCGAGGACTGGCCCTTGGCGCTCTACCCTCACCCTTGGCACGCCCGTAGGTCGGCAACCCCTTGCCGACGGAGAGAATGTCGGCATGGGGATGCCGACCTACCCGCCCAAGCCGCGCTTCCAGCCCTATGAGGTTTTCCACGACGATCTGCCAAACCAAGGCGGCGAAGCGGATGAAGGCCCGGCGATGGTCTACCTGCCCGGCGGCACTTTCCTGATGGGCGACGAAAAGGGGGGTGACGATGAAAAGCCCGTCCATGCCGTCAGGCTTGACGCCTTCGCCATGGGCCGCACCCCGGTGACGTGGGGCGAATATCGGCGCTTCTGCGAGGACACCCAAGGGCATTGGCCGGAATGGCTGGAGCAAGGCAGCCAGTATCACCTGGAAACCGGCAAGGAGGATCATTACCGCCGACCGGGGGTCAGCCGCGAAGGGTTGGATTTGCCGGTGGTCGGCATTTCTTGGGAGGATGCCAATGCCTACTGCCAGTGGCTCAACGCCCAGACCGGCGAGTCCTACGCACTGCCCACCGAGGCGCAGTGGGAATATGCCTGCCGCGCCGGGAATCTAGGGCGGTGGTGCTTCGGCGACGATGAAAAGCAATTGGCCGAGTATGCTTGGTTCAGCGGCAATGCCGAGGGCAAGCTGCACCCGGTCATGGGCAAGTCTGCCAATGGCTTTGGCCTGTACGATGTGCATGGCAATGTTTGGGAATGGTGCGCAGACTGGTACTCACAAGATTACTACACCCAACTCGCTGATGAAGTAGGCCGGAATAAGGTCGCCCCGCGACCGTTTCCGGCAATGGATGGTTCGCCGGAAACGCCCGCAAGCGGGCTTATTCCGGCCTACGACGCTGCGAGTGAAAACCCGATTGGCCCTGCGAGTGGCTCCATCCGTGTCGTTCGCGGCGGCTCCTGGGGCAACGACGCCGGCGGCTGCCGCTCGGCCTACCGCCTCGGCAACGACCCGGCGGCCCGCTACGGCGGCCTCGGTTTCCGCCTTTCGAGGACAGTATGAATGGCTCTTTTACGCTTTTACCCTTGGCCTGCCCTGTTGTGGGGCGGCAACCCTTTGCCGCCAACAGTTTGCGGCTCCCTTCAATATGCGACAGAATTTAAAATCACATCGCCTCCAACGCCTCGCGCAGGGTTTTCACCGGGATGATTTCCAAACCTTCGATGCCGCCTTTGGGGACGTTCTTGCCGGGTACGACGGCATGTTTGAAACCATGCTTGGCGGCTTCACGCAAGCGCTCCTCGCCGTTTTGGACCGGCCTGACTTCCCCGCTCAAGCCCAATTCCCCGAAGGCAATCCAATCACGCGGGATGGGCCGGTCGCGGTAACTGGACACCACGGCCATCACTACCGCCAAATCGCCGGCGGTTTCCGACAAGCGCAAGCCGCCAACCAGGTTGATGAACACGTCTTGGTTCAGCATGGCCACGTCGCCATGGCGGTGCAACACCGCCAGCAACATGGCGAGGCGGTTGCCTTCCATGCCCACGGCCACGCGGCGCGGGGCAGGCAGATGGGACTCGTCAACCAAGGCTTGCACCTCGACTAATAGCGGGCGACTGCCTTCGCGCATCACCATCACCACCGTGCCGGGCATGTCTTCCTCATAACGGGACAGGAATATCGCGGACGGGTTTTTGACCTCCTTCAAACCGGTTTCCGTCATTGCAAACACGCCCAATTCGTTGACCGCGCCGAAGCGGTTTTTGAAGGCGCGAATGACCCGGAAGCGGTTGCCGGGGTCGCCTTCAAAATACAACACCGTATCGACCATATGCTCCAACACACGCGGACCTGCCAACGCGCCTTCCTTGGTGACATGGCCGACCAGAAAAACTATCGTCCCGCTCTGTTTGGCAAAGCGCACCCATTGTGCCGCGCATTCGCGGACTTGGGCGACGGAACCGGGCGCGGATTGCAGCAGCTCGCTGTAAACGGTTTGGATGGAATCAACGACCAGCAGGGCAGGGGGCTGCTCGCGGACGATGGTTAGCATCCGTTCCAAGGAGGTTTCCGCCAGTATCTTCACCCCGGTGCAATTGAGGTGAAGGCGCTTGGCGCGAAGGCTGACCTGTTGAATGGACTCCTCGCCAGTGATGTATAAGGTATTATTGACCTTGCCACCCAACGCCGCCAAGGTTTGCAGCAAGAGGGTGGATTTGCCGATGCCGGGGTCGCCGCCGATGAGTATGGCGGACCCGGTGACCAAACCCCCGCCCAATACCCGATCCAATTCTTCCAATCCGCTGCTGGATCGTTTGATGGCTTCTGCATCCACGGAGGAAAGGTCAACCGGCTTGGCTTGATTCGACCCGTCGCCGGCATAACCGGAAAAGCGTGAAGGAGCCGGGTTGCGATCCTCGACGCTTTCCACCAAGGTATTCCACAAGCCACAGCCGCCGCACTGCCCGGCCCATTTGTTTTGGGCATGGCCGCATTCGGTGCAGCGGTGGATGATTTTTTTGTCTTTAGTGGATGTCATCGGTTAATGGGTTCATGTATGGGCGGGTTTGGAACCCCAAGCACCAGCTTGGGTCTAGGGTAGGGGGTTCCGCCGGCCCCATGCCCAAGCTGGTGCTTGGGGTTCCCAAGAAGCGGCGAGGACTAAGCTAGGGCTTGAGGTTCCCCCGATGTCGTAGGTCGGCAAGCTTTGCCGAAATAGAGTTGGGATTATGTGTCAACGGGCCCTTTTCCATCGTCCAGTTTCACCACTCTCAACGCCACGCGCAGTTTGCGAAAATCTTCCGGTTGCAAACTGTCCCTGGGAATTAACACCGGATACCGTATTTTTTCCGTCCGAAAGTGTAATAACACAAACCAAGGGTTGGCAATCGAACTGCCCAATAACCGGGCTTCAACTTCACCCCCTTGAGCCAAATGTAAAACCCAAGAATTATCAGGTTTAATCTGCAAGCCTTTAATCTCAGGCCCATTCGCACGATGCTTGAAAGCCAACCACAGGCTAACCAAAACGCATAAGGAAAGTGGCAGCTTGAGCCAAACCGCCAACGGATTCACCCATGCGGCCAGCAAGGCGAGAATATGAATGGCCAAGAGGAATGCCGCCAGCGAGCGGGACGGTTTAGGGGCGATGTAAGGACAAAGAACGGATTTTTCAGGCAAGAGCGTTTATAGTGGAGTATGTCATTCGCCCGCTTGCGCCTTGATCAGTTGGATGATGTCATCGGACAACCAAAGGCCGGCATTCCGCAACTTGACCAATCCATCAGTTGCAGATTCCAGCAGACCACGGCGTTTGGCTAACAGCAATATTCCACCCGTTCCAAACAAAGCAATCCCTAGGGTTTGAGCGCAACGGCGAGCATCCATATCGTCGATCACAGCCCGTATGGTTGGATTTTGCAAGGCATAGCTCAATACTGCCGTTTCTCCGCTCCCGAGATTCCAAGCTTGTATGCGTGGGGAAATCGTCACTTTCTCGCGAATCGGCCAAGTTTGGCTCAACAATCCACATGCGGCGGCATCTTTTCGCTCATTCACCACCTCCGACCAAACGGCTTCAGGCACAATAATCCGTTTGAATAAGCGCGGCAACAGGTCAGCCTGACCACTACGGAAAAGCGTAATCAGCGGTGAAGCGTTGATTACTATGGCATCATTCGACATCGCGCAGTTCTTCGATCAATTCCTCCTTCGTGTATTGAAAAGGGCAAACTTGATAGCGGGATAAGGCATCAATGAAAGTCGCACGGGTCAAACCAGCGATTTCTGCCGCCCGGCCTTGGGATATCTTCCCTAGCTCATACCACTTCACCGCTGCGGCGATACGCATTTCTAGCGCAAACTCCTTAGGTGTTTGGTGCAGAGTGGCAAAAGCCTCTTCCGGCATTTCCAGTGTCAATTGCGTCATGTCATTTTCCTCTCAGGAAAGTTCTAAGCGCCCTAGAAGGTTTAGGGGCGAGATAAGGACAAAGCGCGGATTTTTCCGGCAAGTTCGTTTATCCGAGGTTGGTCAGAGACATCTGAGCCGATCAGTAGATGGATGAGTTGGTCGTCCGGCCATTCCAGTAGTTCCAGAAACGCTTGTCGCTCCGCTTCGGTGGAGTGGTCGAATTCTTGTCGCAGCCAAGTTTGCATCAGCAGGTCGAGTTCCTTGGTGCCGCGACGGCAGCGCCATTCCAATTGGGCACGGTTATGCATTATTTTGACCCTAATCCTATCAAGATGTAGGCCGGCATCCCCATGCCGGCCCACAAAGGCAAGCCTTTGGCGGCAAGGGGTTGCCGCCCTACAATCCTTCCCAAGTTGGGATGGGAAGGGTATAAGATTTATTTCTGCCTCTCCACCAATATTTTTTTAACTTCGGCGATGGCCTTGGCGGGATTCAAACCTTTCGGACAAGTGTCCGTGCAATTCATGATGGTATGGCAACGGTAGAGTTTGAACGGGTCTTCCAATTCATCCAGCCGTTCGCCGGTGGTTTCGTCGCGGCTGTCGGCTATCCAGCGGTAGGACTGCAACAGGACGGCGGGCCCCAAATAACGGTCGCCATTCCACCAATAACTTGGGCAAGAAGTCGAACAACAGGCACACAGAATGCATTCGACCAAACCGTCAAGCCTGCTGCGCTCCTCTTTGCTTTGCAGACGCTCTTGGTCGGCGGGCGGGGGGGTCTGGGTGACGATCCACGGTTTGATGGAAGCGTACTGGGCGTAGAAATGCGTCATATCCGGCACTAAGTCTTTGACGACCTGCAAATGCGGCAGCGGATATATCTTAATGACCTCGCTGCAATCGTCCATCGATTTGGTGCATGCCAGGGTGTTATGCCCGTCGATGTTCATCGAGCAAGAGCCACATACACCTTCACGACAGGAACGACGGAAAGCCAGCGTGGGATCGATCTCGTTCTTGATTAGCAGTAGGGCATCCAATACCATTGGCGCACACCGATCCAAGTCGATTTCAAACACATCCAGCCTAGGATTGTCCCCGGTTTCGGGGTCGTAGCGGTAGACTTCGACACGCTTGATGCGCTTCGCACCTACGGGGGCGTGCCAAGTCTTGCCGGTTTTTACGGTGGAATTTTTGGGGAGAATGAAATCTGCCATGTCGAACCTATGTTGCGGGCTATTAGTTAATCGAAATCCATTTGGCTGAGTTACGCTTCCACCTTAACCCAACGGCTATGTCATGCCGCATGACGGTTATCAACCGCACGGCTTTCCAAAAAAAGGGTGTCAGGATCAAAGTCGATCTCCCGGGGCCAAACAACGGTTCCGTGAGCCGCACGGGCAAGTTTAAAAAAGCCAATATTTTTTAACGGCTCGAATACCGGGTAGTCTAGGTATGGACCCAGATCGAAAACCCTAATCTCGCCGTTGGCGAACTTCAGGGTCATGGTATAGTCATCATGGGTCAATACTTCTTGGATGCGTGGATTCATGGCGGGCCTAACGAATCGGCATGAATGTGCGGAAGCTTATGCTGGGCGCGCTCGAAATCCAAGTGCAACATTTTTTATGAAAGAATGTTGCATGAAAAAAACATACAGACACCTTACCGTTGATGACCGTACATTGATCCAAACCCAACTCCAGCAAGGATTTAAAC
>Ga0265593_1001062_pt1 | contig 13285 bp, 14 predicted proteins | sample saktaG_8_FD_190136 | JGI IMG/M metagenome (GOLD analysis project Ga0265593, IMG submission 190136) | Saline water microbial communities from Sakinaw Lake, British Columbia, Canada - sak_2011_5_24_36m | ecosystem: Environmental > Aquatic > Non-marine Saline and Alkaline > Saline ...
GATGTCGCCGCGCGGTATCTGAAAAAGGGCAAGCTGGTTTTCATCGAAGGGCGCATCCGCACCCGCAAATGGCAGGACAAGTCCGGCCAAGACCGGTACACCACGGAAATTGTCGGCCACGAGATGTAGTGCTTTCCGGCAACGGGGAATCCAACGAGGGAAACCCCGCCCCAAGCACAACTATAAACACCTCCGATTCAAAGCAGAACGGTGCCAAACCCGGCCCAAAAGGCGGCGGCGGTCACAGTCCGGCCAAGACTGCCGAGGGTGTTGACTTCGAAGACGACGACATCCCTTTCGTTTCGGCCTTTAGGCTGAAGCTCGACCCGCTGGGGCGGCCTTTCGGCATCTTGTAAACCAAAATCCGTCTGGGCATACGCCAGTCGAAACTGAAGGCTCGGGCTAAAAACCAATAGCCTTAGCCATTACAACTTTACCCACCAACCCGAACCGGGGGATGCCATCAATCCCTCTCGGGGCTTATGGCGTCCCCTTATTGGAGGAACGCCATGAACAAGACACTGATCCAAAAATTCGCTGAACGCTTTTCCGTCGATTCCGAAAAGGTCATCGACATCCTCAAGGCCACCGCCTTCCGGCAAAAGGCCGGTTCTGCGCCCGTCACCGACGAGCAGATGATGGCCCTGCTGATAGTCGCTGACCAATATGACCTCAACCCTTTCACGAGGGAAATCTACGCTTTCCCCGACAAGCAAAACGGCATCGTGCCGGTCGTCGGCGTGGACGGGTGGTCCAGGATCATCAACCAGCACCCCACAACGACAGCATGGAGTTCCGCGCATCCGACAAGATTGTCGAAATGCCCAGCGCGAAGCCCTGCCCGGAGTGGATGGAGTGCGTGATGCACCGTAAAGACCGCGAACACCCGACTGCTATCCGCGAGTACCTTGACGAGGTTTACCGCGAACCGTTCACCGGCAACAAGGACGGGCGAAGCTACACCATCAACGGCCCTTGGCAATCGCACACCAAGCGGTTCCTGCGCCACAAGACGATGATCCAAGCAGCCCGCTTGGTCTTCGGGTTTGGCGGCATTTTCGACCAGGACGAGGCGGAACGCATATTGGAAAACCAAGCCGAAACCCTTTCCACGGGGACGGAGTTGACGGCGGTTGTCGTCAGCAGCGAAGCCAGCCCCGATGCACGGCGCATGGCGACCAAACTCATCGCACGGGCGGAAGGCAGCAATGCCTGGCAAGCCGCAATTGACTACGCCGGCGAGCGATTCAAAGGGGCCGACTTGGCGTATGTGACCGCCGAAATCAACCGGGCCAAGCTGGAAAGGCAGCCCGCTCTGACGGCTGAACACGCAACCGTTGACACCCCAACTGTCGAGGCCCAAGCCTAATCCCATCAACCCTGCCGGGGCATGTCAGCCCCAAAAGGGCTGTCAATGCCCCGGCATCCCATTGGAGGATGCCATGAACAAAGACAACACCATCAACAAATCTGCCAATCAGGTTCCGCTCCATACTGACTGGCATCGCTACGAAACCCCTGCCGTGGTGCGCAAGCACGGGCGGCAATACCTTGAGCGAATCTGGATGCACATGGAAGGCGAGAACCCGGATGCCGCCATTAGCCGGATTGCCAAACGGTTCGGCGCACATGTCGGCGAATCCGAAGGCATGACGCTATTGTGCTTCGACGACCTTGACCGGGCCGTGGCTTGCGCCCGCACCTTGCGCGAAGCCGGGGAAGCCCTCTCCGTAACAGCGCAACTGGGCGTGAGGCGGCTGCCATGAAGGTCATCGACCTCAAACAGCGCACCCCGGAATGGCACGTCTGGCGCAATGCCGGGGTGACCGCCTCGGACGCGCCGATCCTGATGGGTTCGCCCTACAAGACTCCGTGGAGGTTGTGGGGCGAGAAGCGCGGCTTGCTGTTACCGGAAGACCTGTCCGGCAACCCACACGTCCGGCGCGGCATTTGGGAGGAACCCGACGCCAGACGGCGATTCGAGGAACGCCACGATGTCATGCTGCTGCCGGTGTGTGCCGAGTCCGACGTGGAACCCTTACTACGGGCCTTGTTTGACGGCATCACCGACGACGGCGTTCCGGTCGAACTCAAAGCGCCGACCGAGGAAAACCTGCGCGAAGCCAAGGCCAACGGCACACAGTCGGAAATGTACCGGAGGCACAAGCCCCAAGTCCAAGCCCAAATCTTCGTGTCCGGGGCCGACAAGGGTTTCCTGTCACTGAAATGGCGGAATGACTTCGTTGACTGGGAAGTACCCCGCGACGATGCCTTCATCAGCCAAATCATTGAGGCTGCAAGGGCGTTCTGGGAGTGCATCCTTACGGCCAAGGAGCCGCCGCTCGACATGGGACGCGACATGTACGTCCCGGCTGGCGAAGCACTGGACGCTTGGCTGAAGCTTGCCGCCGAGTACCGGCAGCTTGACGAAAAACTCGCATCGTATTTGGCGGAAGCCAAGCCCATCGAAAAAAAGATGGCCGAGTTGGAAAAACGCTTCCTGTCCATGATGGGCGAGTTCACCCTGGCCGAATCGTCGGGTGTCCGCGTCAGCCGCTACCTCCAGCGCGGTTCCATCGACTACAAGGCCGCGCTGTTGAAGTTGCAGACGGGCATCCAAGAAGGCGACTTGGAACCGTTCAGGCGAAACCCGTCCGAACAGGATGGCCCGTTTGCAATTCGCGTGGGCCATCCGTGACGGACAGTGCCACCAAGCCCGCTGGAAACAGGACGGCTTCGACATCAGGGCCGTGGTGATTGGCGACCCGGACGGCTGGTTCGACACCGGCATCTTCATGTACGGCAAGTTCGCCCATCACTGGCAAGCCGGGGCCGTCCGCCATTGGCTTGGCAATGAAAGAGCCTACCCATGGTTCATTCCATCCGACCCGAGTAACCGCCATGAGTATTACCGCCGCGCCTGCGACTTTGGCGACGGCTGGTCTTATGTCGGTGTCAAACTAATCGTCTCCAAACAGGGCGTGACGCTGGCAACCGAAACCCGGCTTGGCATCAAGTCTGACGCGGACATTGAGGTTTTCACCGATGCCGCGTTTGAACTGGCGGACATGGCTGTACCGGAGGCCCAAGCCAAGATGAAGGAACTGTGCGAATGCGGAAAGGCGGCTTGAAATAAAAGCCACTTCCAAATTTCCACCCAAAACCAACACTACACCCCAACTTCGGTTGGGGTTCTTCACTTGCAACTTTTGGTGCTATAGTGCGTTAGTAATCCATCATTGCACAACAAGCGGGGTTTTCATGAGCATCATCAAAACGATTGGTTCCAACGGCCAGATTTCGCTGGGCAAGGAACACGCGGGCAAGTCCGTGCTGGTCGATGAGGTCGAGCCGGGGGTCTGGGTTGTTAAGATCGGGCAGTTTGTCCCGGACAGCGAACGCTGGCTGCACGGAATTGAAGCCAAGGCCAAGCTGGACGAGGCCATTGCATGGGCCGAAAAGACCAGGCCATCCGACAACTTTGCCGAAATCGAGGCCCAAATCAATGGCGGATGAAACTGTGTTGCTGGATTTGAACAGCCCGGTCTTCCATCGCGACCTGTTCGCCTTGGAAAAGCGGGGGCAAGTTGCCTTTGTCCTAAGCTGAAGCGCATACGGGCAATGACTTGGCCGCAGGTCTACGCGGATTCGGGGTTGAAATGGGAAGCCATCCATTCCCGGCAGGGTTCGGGCGGGCAAAGGCTTTACAGCCTGCGCGTCAGCCAAGCCTTCCGTGCAGTGGCCTACCGCGACGGCGACTGGCTCAGGATGTTGAGCCTGCACCCGGACCACGATTCGGCCTACCTCTGAAATTTCAGCAAGCAAAAAACCGATGGGGCCGGTTTTCCCTTGGCCTTGGATTGCCCAAGGCCAGAGCAAAGTCTGTCTCCGCTATTCGATATTTTAGTGGCTTCCATTTGGAAGCGCTGAACCCTGCCCAGTGCAGGCGTTCCGCCATCGGGCGGCGGGGAAGTTGATGCTTCTCCGTGCAGGTTGCGTCAAGACCTGTGTAATTGATTAGTTCGCCGCAAGGCGTTTTTACCCACACGGGGAGGCATATTCCCCTGTGGGAGGACTGTCTCCCTTTTTTTAAAATTGGAGGCAGACATGAGGCAAAACCAAAATCGTTGGGCATCCAGGGCATCGCGCCTTGCCGCCCAGAACACCCTGCTGGAACTGGCGGATCAAAAGCCCGCCAAGGTTGCGGGCGCTTTGATTGAAAACCCGGATATATTCCGGGCGGGGAAGTCCACACTTCCTCCGGGGGGCGTGTGCCTGCCTTGCGGGTGAAACCCTGAAACAGGAGAACCGCCATGTACCAAGCATTTCAAGTGTCAACCACGTTCGGTGTCAACGCGCCGCCGAGCATGGTAGGCTAGGGCTTTGCAGATATTGCAAACCCGCACATCCCGTCCCGCAAGGACTACCTGTTCCGCAAAGACCCTGCGTGACAAGCTGGCGTTTTTGACCGCGCCCAAGGGCGACGGGCTGTATATCACCGGGCCGACGGGTTCGGGCAAGACTTCGCTCGTCGAGCAGGTCGCCGCCCGGATCAACTGGCCTGTTCAAACCATCACCGGCCACGGGCGGCTGGAACTCAACGACCTGCTCGGGCAATGGCTGCTGCTAAAGGGCGGCGGGATGCAATGGGCCGACGGCCCGTTGACGCCACACTCACCCCTTCGCAACGGGTACGTCCTGCTGGTCAACGAGATCGACACGATGGAGCCTTCCGAACGGGTGGGCCTTCAATGGTGGATGCAAGCCCCTGTCAATCCCGCAGACCGGCGAAACCATCAGGCCGCACGGCAAGTTCCGCCTGGTCGCCACCGGCAACAGCGCCGGGGGCGGCGACCGCAGCGGCCTGTACCAAGGCGTGTTGCGGCAGAACCTGGCCCTGCTGGACCGGTTCCGCCTGATGGAAGTCGGCTACCCCGAACCCGCAGAAGAGATGCAACTGCTGGCCGGGGCCGTGCCGACCATGCCGCCCGCCGTGGCGGACAAGATGGTCAAAGTCGCCAACGAAATCCGCAAGGTCTTCGTCGGCGGTCGGGACGGTGTAGGCGAACTTTCGCTCACCCTGTCCACAAGGGGACTGCTGCGCTGGGCGGGATTGGCGGCGGCCTTCAAGGGTGCGCCGAACGCCTAGTCCTATTCCTTGGGACAAGCATTGGCGATCCGCGCCGAACCCGCCGAGCGCGAGGCAATCCACCGCATCGCGCAAGACGTGTTTGGCGACGACTGGCTGTAAGGGGTCAAACAATGGACGAGTTTGAACTTTACCGCTTCAACCACCATGACGGCTCGTCAAAAGATTGGGCCATCCGCGACAACCGCAATGGCACCTTCACCACCCGTTGGGGCAAGACCGGGCCTAGGCTGACTCAGGAGAATTCAATGCTGTGAAGCTTTAGGTTTATCGGAGTTTACAGGTTGGGATTCCACGCTTGGCGTAGCATGGGCTTGTGCTGTACCCATGTTTGATTGATACTTTTCTTTGAGGTAATCAACCAAGCTATCCAAGTCGTAAGCGTGTTCTTTGGCTATGTTGTCTTTTATAGCCCATAATTCTTGCAATGTCGTATCAATCATCTTCATTGACCCCCATCAGTTCAATCGGCGTGGCTATTTCCGGGCAGACAAACCCATAGTTTTGGCAGATTCTGCGTATCATGGGTTTTTTCTCCGCGTTGTCGATATGTCTACAATTCCAAGTCAGCAGATAATCCATGCCATGGACTGCGGACAAGGCAATATGCAAAGCATCATCCAAGGCTTTTGTTGGTAAACCGCCTTCTTGAATCAAGGCTTTCGATAATACTACGACAGCCTCGTTTAACGGCAAAATGGGAATGCTTGCCAAAACATCAAGCCGACGTGATGCCGCTGCAAAATCGCCTCTTCCTGCTTCTTCCATTACGATGTTGGATATATAAAGATCAAAACGGTTCCTTTGCGTTTCCCACCAATCCAGGGTTTCTTTTTGCCAAGCGGCGGCAATAAGATTGCTTGAAGGTCGGGCAGTTAAATATGAAATAATCGAGGTTTCGATGTAGATTTTTTGCATAGATGATAATAATTCCTCAAGCCATTACTCAAGTCCAAAATAAATTGCAATCTCCTTTTAGCTGGTTCCCAAGCTCCAGAGCTTGGGAACGAGCAAATATTTGATATAACTTATACAAAAATATCGCTTTGAATTGTTTTGTCCCCATGCCGTAGTCTAACTCGTTTATTATTTGTTTTAGTGGTGTATTGTTCTACTTTGCCCTTCCTTTCAAGCGCATTGAGGTGTTTTTTAATCCTTCTGCCGAATATCAATCGAGGACTACCATGAGTCCGCACACCTAACTCTTTTAGTATATAAGCCGTCAGATTGTCAATTATACATGAATTATCGGGACGTTGAGATAACACTTTAATGATAGAGTTTTGAATCTCTTGATTAGTCACATCATCTAGACGACGAGTCATTACTGATGTATGAATTTTATCAAAAGAACCTAAGTCTTCATCAATATGGTCTTTTGGTTCTAAGTCATCATAATCATAATTTTCTATGTTGCTTTCTGCTTCCGTACTATCGCCTTCCTCTTCTTCGATTTCTGACAGGTTATCATTTAGCACTTCTTGTATGAAAATTTCAGGCTCTTTATGCTCCGAGTTGGAGTTATCAACAATCTGCTCTTCATCTTTTTGTATTGAAGGTTTCCAAATTCTCTTTTCTACTAGGTTTGGCGCATATTGTGTAGCTCCTATTGGTTCAATACCCATGGCAGCAAGTTGTGCTTTTAATTCTTGTAGCACTTCATCCTTTCTCAAAGTCCAAGTAGATGCAAAGCAACGCCAAAATACCCAACCCGCACGCTCCAATATTCTCTGACGTTCCATATCATGTTGCCATCTATCCGGGCCATGGAATGGATCACCATCTAATTCAATCGCCAAGCGACAATCTTCCGAACCTTCAACCACCATGTCGATACGGTAAGCACCGGCCTTCACTTGAGGAATAACACGATACCCAAGGGATGAGAGCGTGGAGAATACCTCTCGCTCAAAGCCAGAATCACAAAGTTCAATTATTTCACCTGTTAGAATAGAGGAAGTCTCAATTGGTTTGTTAAAATGTTCAATCAAGTTACGACGCAAATTATCATTTACTGATAAATCATTTAATTCTACTGAACGAATCAGATACATGCGGTCTCTTGCTCGACTAGCAGCAACATTAAACCGTTGTTCATAACTTAGACCTGAAAGTGCATGATGGTTCGATTTGTCTGCGACCATGGATAAAAAAATAATATCCCGCTCACTACCTTGAAATGTCCTCGCATCCCCGCATTCAAATTTTCGATGCAATAATTCAATTCCATCGCAACGTTTGCGCACAAGGGTGTCAATATGTTTTACATGATCTATTGAGCTTAGTAATGAAACAACACCAATTGTGCGCCCCATAAATGCAACATTGTCAAGAATAGCTGAAATTTCTTCTGCGATTGCTTGCGCCTCATAATCGTTTATATCGCGCCTATCACGAAAGCCGTCTGGTATATAAATATCCACAAGCGGGGGTTCAATTCTCTCAGATGCTGTTGGAATACGTAACGGTTGAATTTGATCCGTGTAAAAATATTTATTAGAATAAGCGATAATAGGAGGAACGCAACGGAAATGCTCACGAAGCATCACGCTAGACCCGGCAAACACTCGGCTCGCCAAGTCATAAAGTGATTTACCCTGCGTCATATCCGCTTGGTAAAATTGATCTGTTAGGAAACGTGTTCTTAGTTCGTCGATTCTTTGTGATGAAATGAAGCTACCATCTGGGGATACTTGTTTATCGTCACCAACCACCAAAATCTTTTTCCCCCGCAAGATGGCAGGTAATGCCCAAAGATCAGATTGGCTGGCTTCATCGACAATCACAAGGTCGAACGCCCCAATTTCCGGTGGCATCGCCTCAGAAATTCGGGCATGATTCATAATCCAGCATGGAACGGCATCAGCAGCGTCTAGCATTGCTTCGCGAGCATCTCTTCGATACCGTGTAGCATTTGGGCCTGTTCCTTGTCCAATTCGAGAAATAGCGTTAACATAACCCTGAAGTGCTTGGAGAACTTTGTGTGTTGCGTTCTTTTTTGTTGCCAACCATGCCGTTTTAGAAACCAATTCCTTGTATAGGCGGGAAAGCTTAATCTCATGCTCTCGGCGTTTTGCTGAGAGGTCAACGAGTTCAGCTCTTGCTTCAATATGGTCAAGATAAGTTCGCATTCGCGCCCAATTCCAAGCTTGTCGCCAATTAACTGGGAAAATGGTTTCTTCACCGGACATTCCAACAGGTTCGGATAGGATACGAGAGGCTAATTTAGAAGCGCCAGCCTGTTCAATGCACCGGGCGTAATCTTTAATTCCTGTTAGCTCAACAGACAACGAGGCAATACGCCTAAGTTCTGTCAGTAACTCTTTATATTGTGTTGCGATTGAGTCAGATGAAAAATTAGGATTTCCAAGTTGTGTTTTGACGAATTGTCTCAAGGCATCTGATACTGGCCCTGATTTGCCCTCAAGTTTTTCTTCCAGAATACTTAGCAAGGTTGATGCTTCAGAAAGTTCTTGCTTTTTTAGGTGTCGTAACAAATGTACTTTGATATTTTGGAGTTTAGTGGAACCACCTAATAGTTGTCCATTAGGGATTGAGGAAAATACCTTTTCGGCTTTCTTTGTTATTTGTGAATCAAAATGTGTGGCTAACCGATAGGAATTTTTCGCAATTGTGCAAATGCGTTCAATGTGAAGCAAAGAAGTGATGCTTGCTTCTAGGCAGGGCAAAGAGAGTTCATCTGCAATCTGATTCCAACTACTTGAAATAGAGATTACTTTTTCATGCAGGTGAATATATTTCTGAACATGAGACCAATCCCCCTTGGAACCAGGTGGATGACCAGCGACCTTGATAGCGGCAATATGTTGTTTTGTTCCTTTAGTTACGTAATCAAAAATCCCTATAGGTTTACCATTTTCCACGCCTCGAATAATAGCCTTCAGCGTCAAAGGTGTGTTTAAAGCCACAACTGGCAAGTCAACTGGCCGAATGAGAAACTCAGCACGAGCCTCAATAAGTGAATCGATACCAATAAATAAAACCTCAAGTGCCCGTCGTGCGGTAGCAAACCGCTCAAGTCGGCATTTTACTCGTAAATCAAAAGGCCAATCTTCTTGGAGTGATTCCAACTCCTCGACAAGAGTTATTGCTTCTTCAACTAAACCAAGCAATTCTCTTGCTGCGGTTAGCACGTTGTCGGTATTGGCTATTAAAGATAATAATTCGCCATTCTCAACTTCGGCATCAATAATGCGCATACTGGAAAGAACTTTATGTAGTTCAGCGATAGCACTGACAATAGGCAGAGAATCCGCAGATGGGTAATTGGATTTTATATAAACTAAATCCTGTCCCACTTTGCGCCGTGCTTCACATAGTTTACATGCTTCTTCCTCGGATAGAGGAGGCGCATTTTCCGACGAAAGTGTGATATCATCATCAAACCAGCGATATTGTTCCCCGCCAGAAATAACTTCTTCAGCCAGCTTTCTTGCAGGCATTAGAACACCGTCCACATTCATTTCTGAAAGTTGCTTCATAGCAATTTCGTCAATGTGTTTATCTATAATGGAGAGTTCGTTGTGAGTACGGTCTATGTGACTTTTCAGATTTTCGATGTCATGAAGAGTTGCCTCACGGTTTAATTGTGATACTTGATGCTGAATTTTAGCAATTGATGCTTGAAATTGGCGTACCCCTTCACGATCACTGGACATAAGAGCAACGGTTAAGGCGCGTACCTCTTCAGGAATTTTTGACTGTAAAACTTCCAGCGCAGTTTCACCACGCGAGGTAACAAGAACCCTTTTTCCCTTGGCTAGATAATGACAAATGACGTTGGCAATGGTATGTGTTTTGCCTGTTCCAGGTGGTCCTTGCACTACTACTCCGGGTTCCTTTTCAAGTCGTGAAACAATGGTAACTTGCTCTTCGTTATATGGTAATGGAAAATATAGTTCTTCGGTTTTTCCTTGTCCGACTCCTCGACTTGATAACCCTCTGAAAAGTACTGCCTCGTATTCATCTGGCTGATTTGATGGTTCGGTAACAAAAGCCAAGAGGCCCAGTGGAATATCACATCCGGCATCCAATTCTCCCTTTAGACGTTTAAGGTCATCTATAAGATAGTGAGTGGTACGAGGTCGTGAAAGCAAGACCCAAGCATCTGTTACGAGTAAATCAGGCTCGCAATCTGGTATAGGGTCGCCATTTGTGAGTATGTTAAGAAATTTACCATTGCTATCTAAATTAGAAGCAATCAATGCAAGTATATCGGTATAACTTGAAGCATCAAACGGGGTAACTGGACGGTCATTATGTCGTTGCAGTTGTTCTTTAATAGCTATTTCTGCTTCAGTTGCACCTGTTATTGAACAAGCAATGAATGCATCCATCTCAACCCGTGTAATTGTGTCCCTAGGGCGTACTTCTAAAGCCATAGTCTTATCATCAATGAAAATTTCCACTGATTGAGTCAATACAGGATATTTAAAATTGACGATACTTTCCTTGCATAGTATCTGCCAAATTGATATCCCAATCCCCCACACAAGCTCTTGAGGTTTTGCTGTCTCATCGGCTTCCATTTGATGTTTTAATGCAAACAAGTCTCCATAAAGAGAAATGCTACGTCGGCGTGGACATTCTTTTTCAACCCAAGCTTTCCATAAAAACAAATATTCCTCAAAATAAGCTTGAGCGCGATGTTTTAATTGTTCTCTTTGTTGGAATTCTTCCTGATTATTATCCGATTGTTCATCTAGGTCTGAATCAAACTCATCAATCCAACTTTCAAGTTGGTTCTCATCAAGTAAAGGAGGCTTACTAAATGGGTCGTTGCTAACTTTGAATAAATCTTTGAAAGGGTCAGCGACAACAGGGGGTCGATTTGCCTCTAGGCGCTTCAATTGCAACCAAATATGGTCGCCTTCTATGCGAAGGTCAAACTCAAGTCCGGGCAATCCGGCTAAGTCAGGATTGCATTTAACGAACCCTTTAGTATTAGAAATACAATAGCCTTTGGGGTCGATTTCCTTTGCTTGCTCTTCAATGTATTCGAGCAAATTTTTCAATAGGTCACGGGAGGAGGGCATTTTTCTTTCCTAATGGCGACATTCAACCTCTGTATTCTGATCGATTATACGTTTATCATTTTCTATGGGTCCGTTCGCTTCTTTCTTAATTTACAGTTGGTTGTTTCATAAAGTGGTACTTGCAATTCTTTTCGCTATTTGGACTAAATTATAGTTAAGTTTCAGCCTCATAGCGCAATAGCAACTTCGTTAGTCAGAAATACAATTTGTCATACACCCGACCGAAATTTTCATCCATCCCGTTCGCTGCGTCTTCTGTTTCAATCAAACCATCATTTCGCTGGTTCTCATGTTCCAGCTTGGGAACCAGATCAACAGCTTGGAAAGCTGACATTATACTACTGAAAATAAAGCATTAGCTCGACCAGACACGATAATTGATAAGCATCCTTTTCATTAGCAATGAAGTGATGTAGCTTAGTTGAAATGAAGCTTAATTCGAGGCGTCGGCATTATTCCACTTCACTTCATACGGACTACATTCAATAATTTCAATCGCTTGAAACCATAACGACCCATCGTTGCCAATATCATACAGCACGATCAAATAAGCAAACGCACCGATTCATGAGACGTTTAGCGCGAAGGATGTAACAACTGCCCCGTTCCCATAGTTATACAATGCGCTTATTTCATTAACTGCCACGATGCCTGTAACAACCTATGCGCTGTCTGAGTCAGCAAGTGCGATTGTTAAATCAACAACCGCGAATCCTGTGTCAACAATGGCCTGTTCGTAACAACATCCGCATTGAGTGTTACAACCATCGCACTGATCGTAACAACAGCCGCATTGAGTGTTACAACCATCGCAAAGTTTGTCACAACAACCCCGTTTGATGAATCAGCAAGCGCGATGTTAGTCTCAACCGCCATGCCTGATGACCTAGCAGTCGTATTGTTTTGATCAACATTTGCGCTGGATGACCAAACAATCGCTAAGGCGTTGCTATACTCTCTAATGGATCATCACTCTTTTCTTAACACTGACAGGAGAACCCTAGCCATGAGACCAAGAATAAGCACAGACTTCAATCGCCTCAAAGACGCGGAGTTGTTGCTTAAGGCCAACACTATCATTGCCGCGATGACCGACAACCCGAACTTCCCCGAACCCTGGCCGGTACAAGTGCCTTTCTTATCGACCTTGAAAGACGCGGTGGCCAGCTTTCAAACCGCCGTGCAAGATGCGCTGACCCGCGACACCACCAGGATTTTACTACGCGACAAGGCGTGGGAACACTTAATTCATCAATTATTGGATTTGGTGCCTTTTGTGGAAATGATCGCCAAAGGGGATGTCAACATCCTTATGTCCTCCGGTTTTGACCTTTGCAAAGAGCGGACGCACACCGGCAGCACTCGCACAAGTTTGGAAGCCCCCGAAGGTTTCACCGTCAAGCGCAGTGAGTTGGAAGGCGAGTTGATCGCCCATGTCGCCAAGCTGCAGGGCGCGGCAAGCTACGAGTTGCAGATTGCCGAAGGCGACCCGACCGTGGAGGAAAACTGGCATCAACACGCCATCTACACCAACGGCTCGAAAATGGTCGTCACGGGCTTGACACCGGGGCATCGGGTCTCCGTCCGCGTCCGGGGCATCAATGCCGCCGGGCCGGGGGCTTGGTCCGATACCGTCACATTGATTGTCGGATAATTGTAGTTCAGACCAGCCATTACCGGCTAACACTTCCCTTTATTAGACCGACTCGGTTTTCAAAACCGAGTCGGTCTTTCTTAAACCGTCCTTGGTGAAAGCCTATTTGCAAAGCCGGGGGCTGAACCCGGAAATGCTGCCCAAGCACATGCCGTTCCGGTTTCACCCTGCCATGCCCTATTGGGAGGATGAGGTCTATCTCGGACGGCATCCGGCAATGCTGGCCTTGGTGTCCGGCGCGGACGGCCAGCCGGTGACAATGCACCGTACATTCCTGACGAATGATGGCAAAAAAGCCACCAGCCTTAGGTGATTCCTGAGAAAGAACATCCCATCAAGAATCTGATCCGCAGGCAAATATAGAGTCCACGAAAGACACGAAAAGCACGAACAAAAGCAAGATTCGTTCGTGCCTTTCGTGTTTTT
>Ga0265593_1001064_pt1 | contig 13273 bp, 13 predicted proteins | sample saktaG_8_FD_190136 | JGI IMG/M metagenome (GOLD analysis project Ga0265593, IMG submission 190136) | Saline water microbial communities from Sakinaw Lake, British Columbia, Canada - sak_2011_5_24_36m | ecosystem: Environmental > Aquatic > Non-marine Saline and Alkaline > Saline ...
TGAGTGAATCAAGCTACAGGGCGGCGATTATGGTCGAGCTGCTGCATTCCGCAACCCTTATCCATGATGATGTCGTGGACGGTGCAGAGATGCGGAGGGGTTTACCGTCAATCAACGCTCTCTGGAAAAACAAGATATCGGTACTGATCGGTGATTATCTTCTTTCCAAGGGGCTTTTGTACTCCCTCGAATACAAGGACTACAGCTTTCTTCATATGGTTTCGGAAGCTGTACGCAGGATGAGTGAGGGGGAAATCCTTCAGATCCAGAAAACCCGCAGTCTTGATATTTCCGAAGAGGATTACCTGAGTGTCATTTCAGACAAGACCGCTTCCCTGATCGCTTCTGCCTGTGCCATGGGAGCCCTGAGCACAACCTCCGATGAAAGCCATATTGCCGCTCTGAAGAGTTATGGAGAGTATCTCGGACTTGCGTTCCAGATCCGTGATGATCTGCTTGATTACACAGGCGATTCTAAAAAAACCGGCAAGCAGATGGGTATCGATATAAAGGACAAGAAAATAACGCTTCCTCTGATTTATGCGCTTCTCCATGCGTCGGTTGCCGAACAGAAATCGATCCGGACAATTCTGAAAAGTTCCCGCAAAAGGGCGGTAAAAAGCAGCGAAGTGATGGCATTTGTAAAAGCCAAAGGCGGACTCGACTATGCAGCGGATGTTGCTGAAGGGTTTGCCGCAAAAGCCGTTGCATCGATCCTTCCTTTTCCTGACAGCGCAGCCAAAACATCTTTGCTGCGGCTTGTTGATTTTGTCATGAAAAGGCAGTATTGATCTCTTTTTGCGTTGCATGCGGCTGTTCTGATATGAACATCCATAACCGGTTACAAGCGAGATGAAAAAAACAGGTTTGATCATTGCTCTGCTCTTCGTGCTTGTTGTGACGTTCGACAAGCTGATTATGCCCCTTTATATCTCACAGGGACAAGTTAAAGTCGTTCCCAATGTCATCAATATGGATTATGACGATGCGGTGCAGGAGTTGCGCAGGTCCGGTCTGGAGGCTACAAAAAGTTACCATGTCAAATACCTCAGCCAGGTACAGTCCAATCTTGTGCTTATGCAGATACCGGCAGCCGGTCAGGAGGTAAAGCCCGGCAGAACGGTCTATCTGGTAGTCAACAGGAGGGAAAAACCAGGTTTTTCAATGCCCGATCTTTTGGGAAGGCCGGAATTTGATGCCCGTCAGACAGCCGCCCGCATGGACTTAACGATTCTGAACGTTCAGCTCAGCAAGGTTACCAAACCTGAAGAGGACGGACGGGTACTGAGTCAGTCAATTCCTGCCGAGACCCTCGTGAAGTCGGGTGTTCCCGTTTCCATCACTATCGGCAGGTATGAGGAGTCGGCTGAAGAAATGAAAAAGGTCCCGGTACCTGATGTACTCGGCATGTCTCTCGTGCAGGCAGAGCAGATGATTGCAGATGCAGGCTTTACAGTGGGCAGGGTTACCGTTGAATATTCAGCCATTCTTGTGCCTAACACGGTTATCAGCCAGAAGCCTGCCGTCAACGCTTTAGTACCGCCCGGTCAGGCGGTTGAGCTGACAGTCGTCACGGCAGAGTAAACTGCAGCTTACTTGTAATTTGCTTTTTTATACTCCTCCCGGAGATCCTTGATGCCTGTGGTTCTGTCGTTGCCATCGCTGATAAAGCCGAAATACTCCAGAATGATGCGTACAACGAGCCATAAACCGGCAAATAGAATTGAAACTGATTCCAGCAGGGAACGGAGGCTTTTTATTACCATAGGTCGTTTTGACAAGCATACAAAAAAAAGACCATTCACAGGAATGGCCTCGCAGTAGCGAAAAAAATCAGAGCACGTCAGTCAGTAAGGGAGTCTTCCGCATCAAGCCAGTCATCGGTATCCGCACCGTGACTTTTCCCTTTCTTTTCCCACCGGTAGTATGCGGCGATTCTAATCTGTTCCTCGCGCATTTCCGGCGTCATTTCCACTTCGGTTTTTTCCCTTTTTTTTACCGGAGTTTTATCTCCGCTTTCTTTTTCCGTGTTTTTTTTTGCCATGGCTTCTTTGTCCTGATTGTATAGGGATATGTGAGCGTCAGTAAATATTACAAAGATAAAAAAATAATCCTTTAACAGCTCAGAGTAACGTTTTTTTTATACGTCTGAAGAGGAGCTGCATGTAAATACCCTGCTCAGACATGCCGCATGTTTTTTTCAAGAGCGCTGAATGCAATGACAAGAAGGATCGTAAGGGCTTCGATCATCATGAAAATATCCCTTGGAATATAGGCGTTGACCGTCAGTCCTCCGTATTCGAGAAACCCGAAAAAGAAAGCTGAAAGTATTATCCACAAAGGGTGCGCACCGGCAAGGAGTGCTACGGCAATGCCCGTAAAGCCGATTCCTCCGGTCATTCCGGCTTCATAGTAGTGCTTGTATCCAAGAACGATGTTTGCAGCTCCAAGTCCTGCAGCAGCGCCTCCGATTCCCATAGCCGTGAGGAGATGCATTTCCGTGTTGATTCCTCCGTACTTTGCCGCATCGGGTTGCAGTCCTGCCGCCCGCATCTCATATCCGAACCTCGAATGAAAAAGGATGGCCCAGAAGAGCACAGCCGTGCCGGCGGCAGGCAATGTGCTGAGATTTGCCGGAGAGTTGGCGAACCATCCTGTAACGGTGTCAAATGCAGGAATAAATGCTGAGGCCCTCACTGGCGGAGTGTGTACTGTTGAGGGAACCGCAAAATGGTAGGTAAGCAGATATCCCGTAATGCCGTGTGCGATAAAATTCAGCATGATGGTTGCTATGACCTCATTGATGCCGAAACGGACTTTGAGCAAACCGGCCAGAAGAGCCCAGCATGCTCCTGCGGCCATAGCAGAAATAATGCAGAGAGAAACAGCCGCGCCCGGGAAGGTGATGAATGGAGAAAGCATGGTGCCGGTCATTGCTGCGGCAAAAGCTCCCATCTGAAGCTGCCCGTCTCCCCCGATATTGAAGAGTCTGACCTGGAAGGGAAGCGCAACGGCAAGGCCCGCAAGAACAAGCGTTGTCATTCTGAAGAGCACCTGTCCGGTTCCATATGCAGACCCGAGCGTTAAATGGAACATTTTCAGAAAAATCATGAGAGGATCCCGGCCGGTCATGCCAATGATCAGAGTGCTGACAACGAGTGCAGAGAGAATTGAGAGGAGAGGTATGAGAACCTGTCGGGTCTTTTGTTTCATTGTATGCTGAGGTGTTCAGGTGATGTGATAGCTGATCTCTTTGAGAAACTCATGTTCATGCATGCGTTTCTGCTCAACCTCTTCACGGCTGAATTCGTGGCGGATCGAGCCCTTGTAGAGACAGCCTATACGGGTTGAAAGCGAAATGATTTCCTCCAGTTCGGAGGAGACAAGAATGATTGCCATTCCGCGTATGCGGGCTTCAATAATTTTATTGTGGATCGTCTCGATTGCGCCGATATCAACTCCCCGGGTAGGTTGAGCAAGAATCAGAAGCGAGATGCCGGGACGGTTGAGCTCCCGTGCAAGAACGACTTTCTGCTGGTTGCCTCCTGACAGGGAGCTGATCGGCTGGAGGGAGGGTTCGGTGCATCTGATATCATATTCGGAGATCATCTCAGAGGCATATTGCTTTATGGCATTGCTGTTGAACCCGATGCCCCGGTGAAAACAGCGTTCACGATGTCTTCCGAAAATAAGGTTCGCCGAGACCGGATAGTTCAGGATGACGGCATGCCGCCGAAGATTTTCAGGAATGAGGGAAACACCCTTGAGAGCAATTTCGGCAGGTTTTTTCCCGATGAGCGGTTCACCTCTGAGCGAGATTTCGCCTGACAGGGTTGTTCCGTCAGGCGAAAGGCCCCAGAGTACCTGAAGCAGTTCGCTCTGCCCGTTTCCCTCTACTCCCGCAATGCCGTAGATTTCACCGGCCCTGACGCTGAGTGTGAGGTTATGAATTTTTTTATCACCTTTTGGTGATCCAAAACCAAGATTTCGAATGCTGAGGATGGTTTCGCCGGGCGAAGGCGGTGGATTTGCGACACGTAAAAGTACGCTGCGTCCCACCATCATTCTGGCAAGTCCGGTTTTTGTGACCGATACTGCGGGCATGGTCCCGATGATTTCCCCTTTTCTCATTACGCTGACAGTGTCGGCTATGGCCAGTACTTCATCGAGTTTGTGCGTAATGAGAATTATGGTTTTTCCCTGCACTGCAAGGGCTCGAAGTGTTGAGAAAAGCTGATCAGTTTCTGATGGCGTAAGCACAGCTGTCGGCTCATCAAAAATCATGATTGAGGCATTGCGGAAAAGGAGTTTGAGGATTTCAACACGCTGTTCCTCTCCGACGCTGAGGCTTCCGACCTGAGCGTCGGGATTAACGGCAAGCCCGTACGCATCGGCATGGCTCCTGATGAGCGCTTTGACTTTCCGCATCGGAAGGCGCCGGAAGAGCCCTGCATGTTCATTGCCGAGCATGATGTTTTCAGTCACCGAAAGCTCCGCAACAAGCATAAACTGCTGATGAACCATGCCGATACCGGCATTGATAGCATCCCGGGGAGAAGCGAATCTGACCGTTTTACCATGAATGGCGACTTCACCTGAAGAGGGCCGGTGCATGCCGTAGATGATTTTTGTCAGCGTGCTTTTTCCTGCTCCGTTTTCACCGACAAGAGCATGAATGGTGCCCTGCCCGACTTCAAGCGAGATATTGCTGTTTGCCGAAAAGCTGCCGAACTTTTTCGATACACCACTCAAACGGACTGCAATACCCATAGCTTGCGCATTTTCAGTAGTTATACCCAGCTCAGGACTGTCTTGATGGATTCCTTGCTGTCAAGCGCCATGCGGTAGGCAAGTTCGTACCGGGAGACCGGAAAGACATTTGTAAAAAACTTTTCGCTGTCGAGCCTTACGCCCGCAAGTATGGCGGAAGCCGCCTCTATGTGGCAGATTGTGGTTCTGGAGGAGCTTATTATCACCGGCTCTTTATGCTGAATCAGGCGGTAATCATAAGCCATGATCTCATAATTGCCCATCAGCAGTATTTTTGCCTTCGGTTTCATCAGACGGACCGCTTTTTCAATCAGCAGTATTCTTCCTGTGGTTTCGATAATGAGATCATAGGAGTCGTTGAACTCAGGGGTGAAGTCGGTGATATCAAGCGCTATATGTTGAGCGTTGGAGAGCTGGCCTCTTATGCTGAAGGTTTCAGCCGCATCGATATTGCGGCATCCGAGGGCGCTCAGGTACTCCGAAACCATAAGTCCTACAGAGCCGAGGCCGAGTATGAGAATTTTCGATGTGGAGTCCGGAGGAACTTTTTCCACCGCGCTGATCACATAGGCAAGAAGTCCGGTGAGCAGATCTCTGTGTATAGGCTGGCGACCGAGAGCAAAAAGGTTTTTGCGCGATGTGGGGATGATTTCCGCATGGCAGCCGTAATAGGATTCGATTCCCGTCCATCGGTCGGCATTGAATGCATAGACAAAATCTCCCGGCTGCAGGTCGGCTACTCCCGGCCCGGTTTTGATAACCTGACCGATCGACTCGCTTCCGGGCATGATCGGGTAGTTGAACACTTTGCCTGTAACGGGTTTGTTTGTCAGAAGAAGCCGGTCAAAACCTGGTGTTATGGTGCTTGCAATGGTTTTTACGAGAACATCATCCGGCTGGCAGGCATTATAGACGGCTTGCTGCAGTTTTAGTTTGTTGGCTTTCTGCAGGACTATCGCTTGAGCTTCTCCCTTCATGGCAGTTACTTCTTCTTCGGTTTTCAGAGATTGAAAAGAGTGCTTAATATCCAGGAGATTGAACTGATGACCACCGATCCGGCAACAGCCCACCAGAAACCGTCAATGGAGAATCCTCCGGCAATCGATGCGGAAAGCTGCAGCAGAAAGGCGTTTATGACAAGCAGAAAAAGCCCCAGGGTTACAATGATAAACGGGATTGAAAAAAAGATCAGCACCGGCCTTACAACAGCGTTGACGAGGCCGAGAACCAGTGCGACAAGAATCGCCGCGCCAAAACTTTTTATGTGAATACCGTCGAGCAGATTTGCCGCGGCAAAGACTGCGAGAGCATTGATCAGCCAGAGGAGGAGTATGCGCATCAGCATCGTTTTTGATTGTTAATGTTTACGCACAAACTGACATCTGCAATGTAAGAAAGTCGAAGAAAATGACAATTGATAACGGACAATTGTCAACGGTACGGCTTAAATATTCATTTCGTCAAGGGCTTCATGCAGCGTTTTACATCCTGCGATGGTTATCGGCAGTTTCCGGAGGGAGGGTTTCAGTTCACGGGTATTGGCTTCAGGCAGCACAATCCTTTTGAAGCCGAGATGCGCAGCCTCCCTGATGCGGCGTTCGCTGTCGCTGATGGCCCTGAGTTCTCCTGCCAGACCTATCTCTCCGCAGCAGACCGTTGCCGGATCTACTGGGCGGTTCATAAGACCCGATGCAATGGCCGCCGCAATGGCGAGGTCAGCCGCAGGCTCGGCCAGTTTCAGTCCTCCGGCTATTTTGACAAAGACATCCTGCCCCCAGGTCTCTATTTTAAGGCGGTTTTCAAGAACGGCAAGGATAATCGACATGCGTTTCAAATCAAAGCCTGTGCTGATTCGCTGAGGCATGGAGTAGTTGGTTTTCGATACCAGTGCCTGAACCTCAACCAGAAGAGCCCTTGTCCCTTCAATAGCGGCGAGTATCGAATTTCCGGGGACATCGGTGCGGCGACCTGAAATAAAAAATTCAGAGGGGTTGCCGACCTCTTCAAGGCCTGTTTCATCCATCCGGAAAACACCGATTTCATTGGTGGAGCCGAAGCGGTTTTTAACCGACCTGATTATCCTGTAACGCTGATATCCTTCCCCTTCGAACTGCAGTACCGTATCGACCATATGTTCGAGAGCTTTAGGACCGGCCAGAGCTCCCTCTTTGGTGATATGGCCGATGATCATCATGATCACGTTCTGCTGCTTTGCTGTCCGGATGAGCATTGCAGCGCACTCCCTGATCTGGGTGATGGTTCCGGCGGAACTCTGGTATTCACCCGAAAAGACCGTCTGAATAGAATCGATAATGACCAGTGCCGGCTTTTCGCGTTCAATGACCGCAAGAATGCGTTCAAGGTTCACTTCGGGTATCAGCCAGAGGTTTTCAGCCTTGATGGAGAGCCTTCGGGCGCGTTCGCGTATCTGGTTCGGTGATTCCTCCCCGGAGATATAGAGTATTTTCGACGGGGCAAGGCGCGGCGCAAGCTGCAGCATCAGGGTTGATTTACCAATGCCCGGTTCTCCTCCAACCAGAACTACTGACGCCTGCATAAGTCCTCCGCCAAGCACCCGGTCGAGTTCACCGATGCCGGTCATTATACGCCGGAACTCAGCAGGTTCAGCGTCATGCAGGTTCTGAACGGCAGCCTCTTTATCAGAAACGCCTTCCCGGTGTTTTTTCTGTTCGGGTTCGACACGGGTTTCCAGCAGTGTGCCCCAGCTCTGGCATTCAAAACATTTCCCCTGATATTTCAGAGAAACAGCGCCGCAGTTCGAGCAGATGTATTTGGTCGATGCCCTGGCCATTATTCTACAGCGCGTTGATACGCTGGAATGACTGCAGGGTGTTTTTCAGGAGCATGGCAATGGTCATGGGGCCGACTCCTCCGGGAACAGGCGTTATTGCGGAAGCAACGGCACAGACGCCCTCGAAATCCACATCGCCGACCAGACGATAACCGCTTTTTGCAGCTGCATCCTCTATGCGGTTGATGCCTACGTCGATTACGACCGCACCGGGTTTAACCATATCAGCCGTGATAAAGCCGGCTTTGCCGATAGCGGCTATGAGAATATCAGCCTGTCTTGTGTAAACCGGGATATTTTTTGTTGCGGAATGGCAGACGGTGACCGTGCAGTTGGTGGCATTGAGTTTCTGGAGCATCAGGTTCGCCATCGGTTTGCCGACAATATTGCTTCGTCCGACAACGACACAGTGACGGCCTCTGGTTTCAATATTGTATCGACCGAGAAGTTCCAGGATTCCGTAAGGGGTGCAGCTTACGAAACATTTGTCAAGGTGTCCCATGACAAGGCGTCCGAGGTTTTCAGGATGAAAGCCGTCAACATCCTTTGACGGATCAATTGCGATAGTTACGGCAAATTCATCAATATGCTTCGGAAGGGGCTGCTGAACAAGAATGCCGTGAACATCCGGGTCATTGTTCAGGTTACGAATGGTTTCAAGCAGATGTTTCTGTGTTGTTTCAACAGGCATCTCAATGACGGAGGAAATCATTCCGATCTCTTTGCATGTTTTTGCTTTATTGCGTACATAAACCTGCGATGCAGGGTCCTGACCGACAATGATAACGGTCAGTCCCGGCACCTTGCCTTTTGAGGCTTTACACTCTTCAACACCGGCTTTCAGTTCGTTTTTCAGGTCCAGAGAGATTTTTTTTCCGTCGATAATAAGCATGGCTTTAGCTTTTGTGTGTGTTCTTCTGCCCGGGAGCTTCAGATTATCAAATATACCAGCATATAGCTATGAAAAATTCATCGAAGCAGCAAACCGGAAAAGAGATCAGTTGGAAAAAAAGCAGGCAGCAGGCTTAAGACTGTTGAGCGAAAGGTATGAACGCTTTATAATTCAGGACACCTCTATTTATTGTCGTGAGCGGCCCGGGAACAAGGCGGATGGAGCGCAGAAGCCGGAGTGTATCCCGACTTGTCGGGAAGGATTTCAGGCACCACCCAACGCAGTAATCGAGTCGCGGAACAAAAAAATGGAGGTGCCCTTCATTAGATTAAAAAACAATATGTTATGTCGCTGGTTTCCATAGGTGATGTTCTTGTAGACAGGGGAGTTGTGGATGCATTTTTTTCATGTGATCTGCATGAGTGCAGGGGAAAGTGCTGCATTGAGGGGGAACTTGGCGCTCCGTTATCGGAGCCTGAAGCAGGGCGGCTCAGGAATCCGCCTGTCGAGCTCCTGAGAATGCTTCCGGAAAAGAGTGTGAAGTATCTCCGGCGCCACGGCAGTGCGGAGCTCTATCAGGGAATACACTATACCGTAACCATTGATAACCGGGAGTGTGTTTTTGCCTGTATTCGTGACGGCATAACATTCTGCGCCATCGAAATAGCATTTCGCGATGGCATGACAGGGTTTGACAAGCCTTTATCCTGCCGATTATTTCCGATAAGGGTAAGAAAAAAGTTTGGTTTGGATTATCTTGTTTATGAACAGCACGCCATGTGCCGCTCCGCCAGGAAAGCCGGCGAAGAGGGCCGGGTAAAACTTATTGATTATGTTCATAATGCTCTTGAGTCATTGTATGGTCATGACTGGGTGATGAGCCTGAAAGCATTTGTCGATTCTTCTCTTCCATAGGTAATGCCTGATATCAAGCTTCAACAGAAACAAAAAACCCTGCTCTCTGCGCAGCAGATTCTCAGCAGTCAGCTCCTTCAGCTTCCGATGTTGAATCTTGAGCAGAGGATTTATGATGAATTGCAGGAAAATCCGCTTCTGGAGCTTGTTGAAGAGAACAAGGATACTGCAGGTGATTTTGCCGATGATGCCGACCTTCCGGGTGGCGACGATATGTTTGATTCAGTTGAGCGGTTCAGTAAAAGTTCACTCAAGGAGCGCGATGCTTCACCCTCCCGGGCGGAAACTTCTGAAGGGAGGTTGAATTTTTCCTATGAAAGCGCTCCGAAGGAACGTTTTTTTCAGGCGGTGCAGTATGACAGTTTTCATGAAATGCTGCTCAGACAGCTCAGTCTGCATGAAGATATCGGCAGACGGGAGGTTATGATCGCCGTCGAGATTCTCGGGAACCTTGACAGCGATGGATACTTTACTGAAAAGTATGATGTTATCATTGACAGTCTGGAGCTTGAAGGTCTTGACGTCACTGAAAAAGAGCTGGACAAGGTCGTGCGTAAAATCCACTTTCTCGATCCCCCTGGAGTAGCGGTCAGGGATCTGAGGGAAAGGCTTCTTGTGCAGTTGCAGGCCGGTGCCGGACGTTATGAATTGAAAACGTATGAACTGGCGACAAGAATTCTTCGTGATTATTTTGATGATTTTCTGCATAAGCGCTATGACCGGTTGCTTAAAAAGCTTGCAGAACCTAATGATCGGGTCGAAACGGCCATAGCGGCGATTACCTCACTTGATCCCCATCCCGGTATTTTTCAGGATGAAGGTGGTCATTATATCACTCCCGATTTTGTGGTGACCTTCGAGAACGGAGAGCTGACAGCGGTACTGAACGACAGAAGTGCACTCTCAGTCAGAGTTACAGATTGCTATGAGGATCGGCTGAAAAACAGGAAAGGTCCGAAAGATGAAAAACAGTTCATCAGGCGGAATATGCAGCGGGGGAACGAATTCATCAACGCGATTGAAATGCGGCGCCAGACGCTCCTGAAGGTGATAGAAGCACTGATGAAGCGTCAGTACGCTTTTTTTGTTTCCGGTCCGGAGCGGCTTGTTCCGCTCGGCATGAAAACCATTGCCGCCGAGACAGGCCTTGACATATCAACAATCAGCCGGGCGGCTAACGGTAAATATGTACAGACCCGTTTCGGTGTTTTTGAGTTGAAGTATTTTTTCAGCGGGGGGCTTTCTACAGAAGACGGGGATGATCTTTCGAGCAAGATTATCCGTCAGTATATTGCTGAAATGGTAAGGACGGAGGATCAGGACAATCCGCTGAGCGATGACAGTATAACGGAGCTGCTGATGAAAAGGGGGGTGCACATAGCCAGGAGAACGGTTGCGAAATATCGTGAACAAATTCAGATTCCAGTTGCAAGATTAAGAAAAAAAATATTTTAATTCATGAAGAATGACCAAAGGCCACTGATCCGTTCAACAACGGTTATTGGTGTAATAAGGGACGGATGCGCAGCGCTTGGAAGCGACGGTCAGATGACCCTTGGAAACACTGTACTCAAGCACTCGACCCGTAAAATCAGGAGGTTGTATCAGGGGAGGCTTGTTGCGGGTTTCGCCGGGGCAACTGCGGATGCAGTGACCCTGCTTGACCGGTTTGAGGAAAAACTCGAGGCGTTCAACGGAAAGCTCGACCGTGCAGCAGTTGAACTTGCAAGAGACTGGCGAACTGACAAGTATCTCAGGCGTCTTGAGGCAATGCTTGCCATTGTAAGCAGAGATAAGGCTCTTATCATTTCAGGGACCGGTGATGTTATTGAGCCGGAAGACGGTATTGTAGCAATCGGAAGCGGCAGTATGTATGCTCTTGCCGCTGCACGTTCGCTCATGAAACACACAGGACTTCAGGCAAAGGATATTGTGCTGGAAAGTTTGAAGATAGCTGCTGATATCTGTATTTATACCAACGATCATATCGTTGTTGAAGAGGTCTGAGTGCTTTGCTTACGGAAGGTTCAGCAATGGCGGCTTCCGGTATTTTTTTTTGAAATTTACAATTTACTTGTATTGAAATGATTATGAACAGTGAGGGGAATGTTTTTGCACCGTCCGAAGACAACAGCGTGGGTAGAAGTTCTATAGCCGGGAATAATCTGACGCCGAACCAGATTGTCTCGCTGCTTGATAAATATATTATCGGACAGAAGGATGCAAAGAAATCCGTAGCCATAGCGCTGCGGAACAGGCTTCGCCGTCAGAACGTCGGTGACGATCTCCGCGATGAGATCATGCCCAACAACATCATCATGATCGGTCCGACGGGTGTTGGAAAAACCGAAATTGCACGCAGGCTGGCCAAGCTGGCAAAAGCTCCTTTTGTCAAGGTTGAGGCATCGAAATTTACCGAAGTGGGATATGTCGGTCGTGATGTGGAATCGATGATCCGTGATCTTGTTGATCAGTCTGTAGCCATGGTCAGAAGTGAAAAGTCCGAGGAGGTTCGTGAAAAGGCCGTACTTCTTGTTGAAGAAAGGCTGATCGATATCCTTCTTCCTCCGGTTGCCACTTCACGGGAGTCCATTGATGATGAGATGCAGAATGAAGAGGATGCCCTCGTACGCTCCTCAGCCGAAGAGAGTGATCCCTCCCTTGAGGTCAACCGCCGGAGCCGCCAGAAAATGCTGGAGCGTCTCCGCAACGGAAAGCTCGAGGATCGTCAGATTGAAATGGACATATCCGGTGATGCTCCGGGAGGGATGATGCAGATTTTCGGTCCACTCGGACAGATGGAGGAGATTGGCGGGATCATGCAGGACCTGATGAGCGGACTGCCGCGCAAACGCAAGAAAAGAAGAGTCTCCATTGCCGAAGCCCGCAAACTGCTTGAGCAGGAGGAGGTTCAGAAGCTCATCGATATGGATAGTGTCGTCAAGGAGGCAATCAACAAGGTGGAGCAGTCCGGTATTGTCTTTATTGATGAAATAGATAAAATCGCAGCTCCGTCAACAGGTTCCGGCGGCAAAGGACCGGATGTGAGCAGGGAAGGGGTGCAGCGTGATCTTCTGCCGATTGTCGAGGGCTCCAATGTCGCGACCAAACACGGGATGGTAAAGACCGATCATGTGCTGTTCATAGCGTCCGGCGCATTCCATGTTGCAAAACCTTCGGATCTGATTCCCGAGCTGCAGGGACGTTTTCCGATCAGGGTGGAGCTGAAAAGTCTTACGGAAGAAGATTTTTACATGATTCTCACTCAACCCGAGAATGCGCTCATCAAACAGTATTCAGCACTTCTCGGTACGGAAGGGGTTCAGCTGACGTTCAGTGACGGAGCCATCCGCGAGATTGCCGGAATTGCGGCCAGAGTCAATGAAAGCGTGGAAAACATAGGAGCACGAAGACTGCATACCATTATGACCAATCTGCTCGAAGACCTGATGTTCAATATTCCGGAAAATTTTTCTGATGAATACGTAGAGATAGATGAGGCTATGGTAAAGGAAAAGCTGAACCATGTGGTGGCAGACAGGGACCTCAGCCATTATATTCTCTAAACTGCTTTTTTTGTTAACCTCCGTCTGAGCCTGCCTCTTTATTCGGGGCAGGCATCAACATTCATGAAGAAGCTGATGTCAATACTTGTTCTCAACGGTCCGAACCTTTCAAGGCTCGGAAAACGCGAGCCTGAAGTCTACGGCCGTCAGACGCTTGATTGTATAAATCGCGAACTGGCCGAAAGTTTTCCCGAAATATCCTTTGAGTTTTTCCAGACGGAAAACGAGGGGGAACTGCTGGAAAAACTTTTTTCCACCGAGGACCAGGGCGGCTGCAGCGGGGTATTGCTGAATGCCGGCGCACTTACCCATTACTCG
>Ga0265593_1001065_pt1 | contig 13263 bp, 10 predicted proteins | sample saktaG_8_FD_190136 | JGI IMG/M metagenome (GOLD analysis project Ga0265593, IMG submission 190136) | Saline water microbial communities from Sakinaw Lake, British Columbia, Canada - sak_2011_5_24_36m | ecosystem: Environmental > Aquatic > Non-marine Saline and Alkaline > Saline ...
TGGTGAGCGAGGTTACGATTATTCCATAAACTATAACGCCAGCGGAAACCCTGACAGGCTTGCCAATAAACCGCCACGCTGGGATTATCTGAGTAAACCGGACCGGGTTAAGCTGTATGAAGTATATTCAAAACTTATTTACATTAAAAAGAAAAACCCGCTTTTCGGAACCACCGATTACCAGTTGGATGTTTCGGGCGCAGTTAAAAAAATAACGCTCAATTTTGAAGGTAAAACGGCTATTGTGCTTGGGAATTTTGAAGTTGTAAGCAGCAATGTCGATGCAGGATTTCCCCATACCGGAACGTGGTATGATTATTTATCGGGAGACTCACTTGTACTTACTGATGTAAATCTGAATTACAACTTGATTTTCAAACCCGGGGAATATCGGCTATACCTGTCACAGAAATTCACAGAATCATACGGAATTGCAGAAAATAAGAAAGAGCCATTCTCCGTATTTGTATCTCCCAACCCAGTTTCTGATGTTTGCACCATCGATATTAATTATACCGGCTCAGCTTCCTGCGAAATCAGGGATTTTAACCTTCTTGGGAGTTTATCAATACCAGTATATGAGGGAAAGATCAGTACGCACCTAAAAATACCCTGGTCACCCAAAGTGAAAGGAATTCACGTATTGAAGGTGATGATTGGAAACCAGCAGGTAGTACGAAAAGTGGTGGTGCAATAAGGCCGTTAATCTGATATGCTATTTTTTAAGGATTGCTGGAAGATATAAGGAGAAAACACATAACTGAAGTACCTGGATTGCGATGAAGACTTGTAACCTATTATTAACAAGCAAAATAAAGTATTAATTGAGGTTTTAGCATACTAAGGATATTGCTATGTCCTTATAAAAAGGAATATTGACAAGCAGGTAGCAGTTGAATAAGAATTTAGTTTATCTATTTGATAAACAAACATAGAGGATAGAATTGTTCTCTAAACACAAAACGCCAGACTCACACCTGGCGTTCTATTTATCAACTCAAAGACCACTCTATTTATTCTTTTTGAGCTGCATTTATAATTTCAATCGCATCCAGACTAAAGTCTATATCAACAGAAAGTACATCCAATGTTATTTCTGCTATCTGAACATCAGGTACCTGGTATCCCGGGCAACTGCAGGATATACGGTAAGCGGCTATAACAAGATCATCAAACATGTAGTATCCGTCCTCATCTGTTACAGCTACAAGATTATAATCAGGAATGGATACTGTAACACCGGAGAGTGGCAGATTAGTCAAACTATCAGTGATTGTACCCGTAATTTCTCCATTCTCTGCATCTGCCGTTGGAGCTGATTTGCGTCGACCACCTCCAACACGAAGCAAGCTGTATTCGCGGAAAAATTCAGGATAAATTTCGGAAACAAATATTGAAAAAGGATCGAAACTTTCCTTCAATATTTTGTTGCACTCTTTAAATAAAGAAGCAAATTCAGTGCGGTTTGCCTTACGATCGTTTAACTGGTTGCCTGTCTCGGCGAGTATTTCACCAAATGTAACAACTACAGTCCTGAATACTGTAATCTCTTCGTTCGAAAAACCAAACGCAACTGCATCTTCCGAATTCTGTTCAATTAAATCTGCTACTTTTAAGGCATTTTCATACAGCTTATATGCCGTAGTTTTGTACGCCAACGACTTATAGGCTTTCATAGTTTGCAACAGCAAAAGGTCATTGTGTTTCTGGGCTATCAGTATTCCAAGACCAGTCATCCGTTTCACTTTTTTACGGAGTACTATAAGTGTTTCCCGCTTCGGACCGTAAAATATAGAAACAGGGGGAACCAAGACCGAGATCAGTTCTTCGATCCTGTTGTCTTTATTCGCAAACGTTTCTTTTGCATTTTGAATTTCTGTTTTACCTTCAATTACTTCCGGATGGTTATCCATCACACGGATGATTGATTTGTAACGCTGATGTTTTAAAATTTGAGTGTTCATTTTGTTATTTTTTAGTTGTTTGTAAGGGATAATGATTTAAACAGTCGTTAAACAGTATGTAATTAGCTTTTAATTTTAACCCTGTTTTAATCAATAATTTGTTTTTGTTGAACTATGAATGTATTTATGATTCGTAGTTATTTCTGAAAAGAAAACGGGAGGCGACTGACTCAAAGATGGTTTGCCGATTAACCGAAAAGTAAAAGACCGGCGGTCGGGGATAAAGTCATGTTTGATTACTTCCTTTGTAATTACATCAGGGGGGAGAGCCGGGCCTGTTAACGGCAGCGCCTCAATTTCGAAGGCCATTTCGATGACGTCGGGTATATTTATAATGATTTGAATTGTCATTTAAATAATGTTTTATGAATTAAACAGGCTGGAACACGCAAGAGAGGATTTGATCCAAAGCATTTGAGAACTTAACTTAATGCATTTTATGGCTAGAAAAATGCACAATATTTTGGAGAAAAGATATTTTATACAGGCAAGACTTTCATTTACAATGGCAGTATAATAATTTACAGTGACGGAATCGTCATTTGAACTGGCGAAATGATAATTGCTGTTGGCAGAAAGATTAAACACATTGGCGAAATTATTTTTTGTGTTGGCGAAATCAGCTATGGAAATGCCGAAGACGTTATAACATATTGCAGAGTTACCGTTCCTGGTGGCGGAGTGTTCATTCGCAGTGTTTAACATGTTATTGGCGCAAGCAAAAACATCGTTTACATTTGCAGAAGTGTAATTCCCTTTTGCAGAGCTGTTGGTGTTATTTCCGGAAGTATTATCTGTAATAATAGCTTTGTAAATTACATTGCCGGATAGTACATGGTGTTTGCCGGCTTCTTTAATCCAATTGATTGATGTATAGTTAGAGGAAATGAGATTGGAATGCTGGATGCTTAACCTCTTGATTATTAAAACGGGTGTACTTATGCAGGTTATCAGATTATGGGTCTTCATTTTTTTACTTTGTTTTTTATTACCTGGAATCTCCATTTAAATTCCTAAAAGAAATAATACACAAGCGTGACAGAAATTGATCCTGGAATTACTGAAACATACAATCCAATTGCCTTTATATCCCTGAAATACAAACAGGTATAAAAAAGATGAATGATAATAGCACTTTGATTTATAAATAGCACAACAGGCAAATGCGCATATATTTAATTTTTATAACTTTGTATTTACCATACTGAAAGACATACATTATTGACAAGTACAAATCAGTATATATTGTTGTTTATGTGATAATCAGATTTTTATTTTCCAGTTCTTTTGTTTTTGTCACGCTTGTGCATATACTATGTAAAGGGAATACTATTGCATCATGGATTATAAACAAGAACCACAAATGTTAACTCAAATAGCCCCGGAAGATCTTTTTATGCTGATGGCCTATAAGGACGAAGATCCTGAACAGGCTCGGCTTGCTTACCTCGAATTTTACAAACGATACGAGCACTTTTTAAGGTGGGCTATCCATGAAATTTGTGAATATTTTGAGTTATACACAGCTGAAATTGAAGAAGTGCTTTTTGATAATACCTTAAATCAGGTTTATAAAAAAGCCGATAAATTCATCAGGCTTTCGGAAGAAACCAATTCGAATTTTAAAGAACGGCGACTGAAAGGCTGGCTAAGTAAAATAGCCGAAAATGAACTGAAGCAGATCATGCGCAAAGGGCAACACGATAGCCTTATTTTCAGCAGACTTGAATACGATGAATCGGAAATATTTATTTTCGATGATTCGCCTCCTGCATCAAGGCTAACGCCTGAAGAAATACAGTGGTTTAAGGAAGGTTTAGCCTTACTCACAAAACAGCAGCGGTTTGTTATTGACCAGATCTATTTGTTAAAATCAGCCTCCAAATACCTTGAATCAGATATTCTTGACAATCTTGCACTAACACTTAAAATCACTAAAGATTCGGTACGGCAAATCCATTACAGAGCGAAACAAATAATTAAACAACACATAAACAATTCTAAAACTAAAACTTATGAACAGTTCAGAAGGCCACCTAACAATGAGCGACGAAATCTTTGAGATGAAACTAGAGTTTTTTCTCCGCTCCACAGGACGATTATTTCCAATAACCCCTGCCCAGGTTGAAGCCTTTGAAACACGAAATCCAACCTACCCTACCACAACCACTAAAGCCGATCCCTTGGCAATACTAGAACGAGGATACAGAAACTACACACTACCCACCACAATATCTCCCGAAACACTCCCGGAAAACGACGGATTTCGAATGGCAGCCCGTAACGGCAAGGACCTTTCCCCGGAAACGCTTCGCAAAATGCGCGAAGACCGCGAAAAAGATGAAAATAAATAAGCATACACATTAACCACACACAAAAACATGAGCAAACCGATGGCACAATGGATAAGAAATTTAAACGGGTATTATAAATACCTGTCGTGGTGAGAATATTCCACCATTAACCAAAAATATATGAGTAAACAACTCTTAACCCCAGCGCGAATGGCCGATTTATCGGCCATTGCCGGTTTTTATACTTCCGAATACTGTTCACAATCCTATGTAATAGATCCATCCATTATTGCACAGTCGCAAAAACTCGGCTTTTCGCTTAACGATTATAGAAATTCGTTCGATGGTTTGCTCGAAAACATAAACGGCAGGTTTCATATATATTTAAACACCAAAGAAGGGGGTCACCTGCACCATCCCAGGGTTCGTTTTTCATTTGCCCACGAACTCGGGCACTATCTAATTGCGGAGCATTATCGCGCATTATCCGATCCACGTAGCAAACCGCAACCTTCATTCCAGACTTTCAATATGGACAATAAATATGAGGTAGAGGCCGATTACTTCGCATCCTGTTTACTTATGCCCGAAGACCAGCTAACGAAGGATTTTATAAGACAAAAGTTTTCGTTTGCAGTTATCGACGAAATAGCCCGTAAATACAATGTAAGTATTACGGCAGCATTATTGCGGTTTAGCGGTATTGGCTATCATCCGGTTATGATTGTCTGTACCCGTTCTTCGATAATTAGATGGGTACGTTATAGTTTTGATTTCCCTTTCACTTATTTAATTGGCGGTATTAACAGCGAGGTTCCTGAACTTACTTCTGCAGGTGAATATTTTTACGAAGGTACTAAGAACCTGAATAAAACAGAAACTGTGTTTGCAAAAGACTGGTTTTTGCTCAACAACGCGGAGGATCGTAACCGGAAATTTAAGGAATATTGCGTGTATTATGAGGCAATGGACCAGGTGATAAGTGTGTTGTGGGAGTGAAATATTAAAAGGTCACATCCTCTGTCGTTCTACCTCATCCGCCTTCGGCACCTTCTCCTCAAGGAGAAGGACGGCCAACTACATGGTTTTTTGGTGAAGGGCGATAGCTTGTGATTAAATGATATTATGTACTTTTATAACAGGTTTTAGTTTTAAATATGGTATATATCAGAAAGTCATTCCAGGGAATTCTGAATTTTGGAGCAAAGCCTGAAATTTTTGAAAATGCAAAAGATCTGCGTAAAAATGTGACAGAGGCTGAAAAAGCACTCTGGGAAGCAGTCCGTTCACGAAGGCTTGACGGGTTGAAATTCAGGCGACAACATCCTGTAAAGCAATTTATTCTGGATTTTTATTGCCATCAATATTTACTGGGCATTGAAATAGACGGCTCTGTTCATGAAAATGATGAAGCAAAGGAATATGATCTGAATCGTACCGCAGAACTTGAAAACCTGGGACTAACACTGCTTCGGTTTAAAAACGAAGAAGTACTAACCGATTTGCCAAAAGTGATAACTGAAATACGTAACAAAGTAGTGCAACTGAAAAATTCTTCAATTCATTAAAATGGATTAAAACAGTTCTTTGCAATAAAATTGCCCGACTAACAAAAATAGCGTTTAGGCCTTTTAACAAATCTTACTCGTTAACGACCCTCTCCTTGAGGAGAGGGCAGGGTGAGGTGTAATTGTGCAACACATAAAAAACCATCTGGCTAACATCTCCTTCCTACAAGCAGAATATATTTATGAAGGAACTAAGAACCTGAATAAAACAGAAACTATGTTTGCAAAAGACTGGTTTTTGCTCAACAACGCGGAGGATCGTAACCGGAAATTTAAGGAATATTGCGTGTATTATGAGGCAATGGAGCAAGTGATAAGTGTGTTGTGGGAATAGGCGACAGTTTTATCAATGGATAAACCTCTCTGAAAAGAATCACATTATCAATTATTTGTCTTTATCTGAGAAATTGTCAAATGTATTTCTCAGGAATAAAATCTCAGACTTTAAAAAAACTACTTGTTTTTCAAGTTGATCAACTTCTTTGGTTAATGCTATTTCTTTTGATTAAATAGTTTCCCATGATGGAGTTCCTTCGCTGATTTTATCAATTAAATCCATGGGATGTATTGCAGGTAAATGAGCTATTTTCAAAAATTTAATTAATCCAAGCCGCGTTTGCCCTGATTCAAGGTACGAATATGCTTTTTGCGAAATTCGTAATTGCTGAGCCATATAGGTTTGCGAATACCCTTTACTGGTGCGTGCTTTCATTAATATTGCACTTGATTTATCAGAATGAAATATCATAAACTGTTGTATTGCATTAAAAAAAATATACATTTTTTTGAACGAGTATTGTATTCACTTATATACTATGCAATAATTTGATTTTTTAAAAAATATTCAGATAAGTTTAGCTGCAAGATGCTTCCACAATAGGAATAAGTTGATACCTTTGATGATACAAAATTCTCAATTATGCAAAACCTTATATTGCGAAAAGGATATCTTCTCTTTTATCCTAAAATCAGACACTTGCTTATTTCTGAAACTGTACCTGGCTTATTCTATAATAGTATACTGATTTTTCTAAAGATGATATTGAAAATAGAATATAGATAGTTTGTTTTCAATATATGATTTAAGTAAAATATTTGTCAAAAGCACTATATCTTTAAATATTAACAACATAAATTTTAATACAATACTTATATGAAAATGAAGCTCAGTAAAAATCCTTTTATTAAACTGCTACTAATTCTGTTAATCAACCTTTCATTTAATAATGCAATTTATTCTCAAGATAAATCAGGTGTTTGGTATAACGTTGTTTCAGTTCCACCTTCCCCGAATGCGGCTTCCCTGGGTAAATATGGAGAGATCCCAGTAGATAAATCAACAGGAGTGGCAAATATTTCTGTACCACTCCTTGATTTGAGTGAAGGAGGAATCGATGTTTCAATTTCGCTAAGTTATCATGCAGGTGGAGTGCGGGTACAGGATGAATCCTCCTGGGTAGGGTTGGGTTGGGCTTTGAATGCCGGCGGTGTAATTACACGAACGATGAGAGGGCTACCTGATGAATACACAAAAGGATTTCTTGAGAACGCAGAAAAAGTACCTTGGGCAAACATTATCGAATTGGGTCTGGAATCACCAGGCAGTGCACAAGTAACAGAAAGTAAACTTGATGAAATGGCAAAAGGGTTTATTGATTATGAACCTGATGCCTTTTATTATAATTATGGTAAAGGGAGTGGTTCATTTATGTTTGGAAATAACAAGCAACCGGTTAACATTCCGTTTGATGATGTCTTGATTAAGCCTTATTTTAACAATGAAAGATTAGCAGGTTTTGTGTTAACGACTCCTGATGGAATTGTCTATATTTTTGGAGATGTTAACACTACAGGTTATACTGAAACTACTACCGTTCAAGTGCAGGGACCAGATCAAACGCCTTATATTTCAAGTTGGTACCTGCAAAAAATAGTAAACCCATTGACCCAGGAGGAGGTTACATTTATATATACTACATATCTATATACCAATAGCATAAATTATTCCTCTTCAATAATGTTTGAAAGTAATGGGTTCGGAAGCTACAGCAATGTAACTACCAATTATCCTACACAGTCAAGTGTGACTATACCAGGAGCAAGGATTCTAAGTGCAATACAATTTAAGAATGGATCAGTAAATTTTGTAACAAGTCCTGCAAATGATGGAGGAAGAAAACTTGATTATTTTTTATTTAACGCCCAAAAGTATGAATTTACATATGATTATTTTAAAGTGAACACTAGTAGCACAAATAGGAATGAATTGCGATTGCGATTAGTATCTGTTAAAGAAACTAACCCTGATATCGCAAATGATAAAAAGTTTTCATTTGAATATTCTCCGGTCAATCTTCCAATAAAACAATCGAATTCCATAGATTATTGGGGGTTTTATAATGCTAAAAGCAACCCTGTGTCAACAATACCTCACATAATCTATGCAAATCAGGTTTTTGGAGATGCAGACAGAAATCCTGATTCTACAAAATCTTGTGCGGGAACCTTAACTAAAATTAATTATCCTACCGGTGGTTATTCTAAATTCATATATGGTAATAATGCTTCAGGGAGATTTCCAACTATTGATGAAATATCAATACCATGCAGAACACCTGATCCAATTTACAATGTAACTAGTTCGACCAATAATTTTTTATGTAATTTAAATTATCTAAATCTTGATCAAAATTTCAAATATATTAAGTTTAATATTCATGCAGAGCTTCAATTTAGTGGATCTTACGATAAAACACACGACCAAGGAACAGTAAAGATCACAAACGATGCTGGCACTGTTTTTTATGAAAAGACCATTAGATATAATGATCATATTGATGAATTGATAAATCTACCGGTAAATGCTGACCTATATACAATAACACTTTGTGCAAAAGGATTATATACAACCACCACATGTTGGATCTCTTATAATAAGTATGATCCGGCCCAATTATTGATAAAACGAGAATTTCTCGCTGGTGGATTGAGGATTAATCAAATACAAAATTATGATCCGGTTTCCAGTATTACATCTTATAAAACTTTTGATTATGATATGTCAGGCTATTTTGGTTCTAATTTACCCTCTTACTATACTCAAACAATCGACAGGAGATATGATCAATCAGGTCACATAACCGATTACTCGAGGTTATTGTTATATTCCAGCCCCGTCGGAGGTTTGGGTAGTTCAGCAAACAGTGTTTCCTATGAAAGAGTGATTGAATATAATGGTACACCCCAGATTAATAGTGGTAAGTTAACAACTACATTTCTACATTATGAAGATGAACCCTCAGGCGGCACTCCTTATTTACCACAAATAAGTTACCAATTCCTGCGATCCAAAGTTAGGTTTGAAGATTTTTCTAAGTTTAAGTCGGAAAATAATTATGCATTTGTTAAAAGGATAGAATATAAATATGAAGACGACACAAACCATATGAATTTTATCAGAGGGTTTAAAGTTTCCAGAATATTAACACAAAGTGTTAACCTCCCCGACTATTTTAACGAATTCAATTTTCAAAATTTCACTTTAGCGACTTTTAACCAGCGGCTGGCCCATGTATTCACTAGTGATTTTAACCCTGACGGCAGTGAAATCAAGACAACCCTGGATTATTTTTATGAAAACCCTCGTCATTTGAATCCAACAAAAACAATATCATATACATCAGATAATAAAACCATAAAAACTATTTTCAAATATCCTTTCGATTATGTTCCATGCGTCAACAATTGTCTATCCGCTTATGAAACTAAACTCGATAGTTGTAAATCCTTTTATCCTTCATGCGCAAATGAAGCTTTAGCTTGTACTGCTTTGTATGGAACTTGCTATGAACAACTTTTATCCAATAATGCAGCCGCTGTGGATTGGTATAATAATCATCTCTATACATATTGGCTCGTTGCAGATCCTGTACAAAATAGTTGGAGTGCTTTTTCTAAGTGTCTTTCTGATGATGGTTATAAAGCATGTCTAAGTTCACTTAACTGTGGTTACATGCCCTGCATTGTTGAAGCAAATTCAACATATAATAAGTGCATTACAGAATACTATACTGCTATACGGAATTTGTATCAAAATTCTACAGACCCTAATGATAAAGGCATCTACCTGTTGGCTTTACTTAATATGAACAATACACTGATTGAAAAGATTGTTTCAGTGGAGGACGTGGAAACTGAACACTACAAATTTAGCTATAACGACTATTTAGCAAGCCAAAAGCCTGTTTTAGTAAAAGCAGAAAGTAAAACGGCAGGTGCTCAGTTGTATAATACAGCAATGACATACGATAAGTACGACGATTGTTCGAATGTTTTACAGGCGACTCCTTTTGGAATAGGGACCCCTGAGTCTTATATATGGGGATATAATAAAAAGTATCTGATCGCCGAAATTAAAAATGCAACTTCCAATGAATGTGATTACACTGGTTTCGAGAATCATGAAGCACCAGGCTGGACAATAAGTGGATGGAGTTATACTGATTTAAGTGCACAAATAAAGACAGGTAAAAGTGCAATAACAGGCATTGTTACCGGAATTTCAAAAGCATTCAATGTTGGCCTTTCTGCAAATTCCCACAGTGGTTATAAAGCAAGTATGTGGGTTATGGGTGGCACTGATGCATTTTTAAAGTTACAAATTGTGGGGGAAAGTTCATTGTATAAAGTAGCAAATAACCCGAATAACCCCGGAGTTTGGAATTTAGTTGTAGTGGAATTGCCTTATACTCTTTTTAAAGATAAAATTAGCTCAACCATGCAAATCCAGGTTTCAAGCGGATCTACTACCAATGCATATCTCGACGACCTTCGTTTTTATCCTATGGATGCCCAGATGACCACCTATACTTATGATCCATTAATTGGGATCACCTCAGCCAGTGATGTTAACAATAAAGCCAATAGATATGAATATGATTTTATTGGCAGACTTATACTCGTGCGAGACTATTTAGGCAACATCCTGAACAAGTACAATTATCATTATAAGCCCTAATTGCTTATTTGCATAATATTAATTTGATAATTATTATTAAAAGAAATCCTATGAAACCCAAAATATATATCCTGATATTTATACTTACCTGCTTTGTTTCAACTATCTCCGCCCAGCAACTCTCTCTGCAATGGGCGCAACGATTTGGCGGTAACGGCTGGGATTATGTTAACTCAATGCTAACTGATTCAACAGGTAATTATATACTTGGAGGAAGCCTCAAAGGTACTTTGCAAGGCGATACTACCCAGCCCGGATTATCATACAGCAACAATGCTTATCTAGCTGCTTGCGATACCAAAGGCAAAATCCTTTGGCAAAAAATATTTGGCGGCACCATGTTCGAAAATATTACATCAATGGCCCGAACTCCTCAGGGAACATTGATTGCCGGAATTTTTCAGGATACTATACGATTTGATAGTCTGCATGCTGTTACAAGTGCTTATACAGGTGCTTATTTAGCAAATGTTAACGAAAAGGGAAATCCACAATGGCTTCGAAAAACTGGGGGGCTCGCAACTATTAAACAAATACTTGTTAGCTCCAATACACGCGGACTGGTATATATGGCAGGTACCTTCGCAGATTCGCTGCAACTTGCGGGAACAGAGCAAGCTTTGAACGGCGAAAAAGGATTTTTTATAGCTACTTTACTTCCCGATGGCAGCGAAACCAAACCGATGGTATTTAAAGGTACCGGCATCTGTACGCTTGGTGGTATTAGTTGTATGGACAGCCTGATTTGTTTGGCAGGGTCATTTAGTGATACCCTGCGCATTAACGATACTTTACTTATTTCGTATGGAGGGGAAGATATGTTCGTTGCTCTTTTCACTCCGACAGGTAAACTGAAACATCTGGTCACGGCAGCTGGTGTAGGAAATGAACAGGTAAGGTCTGTGGCATTCTCTCCTACTGGTGATATCGGTATTACCGGTAGCTATGATTATTCAATTTTGATAAACAATAAAATTTTACAAACCAAGGGAGGAAAAGATATTTTTGTGGCTGTGATTGATACCGCCGGTACCCTTAAATGGATTAAAAGTATTGGTGGAATAGGCGATGACTATGGCTACGCAATAACTACTAATAAGAACGATGAATATTTTGTATCGGGGAATTTTGTTCATTCTATTCAAATGCCGGATGATAATGGAAATACTGTTGCTATGGATGCTAGCAGCCCTTTCGGAAATGCCTTTATTGCAAAATACAATTCATCAGGCGATTTGAAAGCCTCCTACAACCTTCCGGCTACAAGCGAAGATTACTGTCAAAGCCTTATAGTTGGAAATGATGGTATGATTACGGCAGCTGGTAATTTTTACCAGTCTATCCAAATTCCAAGTGCCGGGCGCGATACTACCAGGCTAGTATCACAAGGCGAACGCGATATTTTCCTGTTTCAGTTTAAGGACCTTTGCAAAGATGTTACAGTAGATGCTGGTCCCGATACCGTATTATGCCCCGGTCGTACCGTCTATCTTCCTTCTCCCGGGCCATATCCGTTTTTCCGCTGGCTGCCGGGTGGTTTGCCAAACCATGGCCTTGATGTTACCCAGCCTGGCACTTTTCAATTATTAGTTACTGACAACAATGGCTGCATTGCCTCTGATAGTATTGTTATCAAACTGCAACAAACCCCTGTTGCATTTGCCGGCAATGATACCAGTGTAGCCGCCGGCGAAAACCTGCAATTAGGTAAGGCAATGGCACTAAATTCTTCTTCTGTTACCTGGCGTTCACAGGGAACAGGGTATTTTGGCAACGACGGTTTACTATCTACCTCTTATTCGCCATCATTTGCCGATATAAGCAATGGAACGGTTTTGCTTACATTCTCTGCATCGAATCAGTGTGATACAAGTGAGGACAATCTTGAGCTAACAATAAAGCAGGACGATGATGGTATTACTGCTTTCCCGAATCCCACGGAGGGGCTGGTTACTCTTGTTTGTACAAAAGGCATAATGATACAATCTGTTAGCATCACCAGTCAGTCCGGAAATGTTATAATGCCTAATACTAGAGTGAACAATACAGTGTTCCAATACAACCTTGCTGCATACCCGCCTGGTGCCTTACTTTTTCATCTTACTACAGGTACAACTACGCTCACAAAGATCATCAACAAAAATCAATAGTTCACTATTTTGATGTATTCAACTATGAAATCAATTTTGCTGAGCTTTTTATTCTTTTTAATATTAATGGAGGTGAGGATTAATGTTACCGCCCAGACCTCCACCATGAACTATATCCATACATTTACAGTTCAGAAAGCCGGCATTATAGATCCCAGCACTTTAACCATCAACACCCGTGATACCATTGCCCTGCAAACCATTCAGTATTTTGATGGGCTGGGCCGCCCGGTACAAACCGTGCAAAAGGGTGCCAACCCCAGGGGATAT
>Ga0265593_1001068_pt1 | contig 13257 bp, 8 predicted proteins | sample saktaG_8_FD_190136 | JGI IMG/M metagenome (GOLD analysis project Ga0265593, IMG submission 190136) | Saline water microbial communities from Sakinaw Lake, British Columbia, Canada - sak_2011_5_24_36m | ecosystem: Environmental > Aquatic > Non-marine Saline and Alkaline > Saline ...
TTCTTTACCGCTTTTTAACGGTCTTAATACTTTATCCACGAGACCATCGGCAACTAAAGGCTCGATACTTTTGGGCGTTTTCATTGTGATGCTTGTCCTTGTAAAATGCGTGTGTGGTTTGATTTTAGTTTATTTATGGTACCGTTTACGTTAACCAAGATACAACCCCTAATCCTGCCGCCTGACCTGTAGCAAAGCAGGCGGTTAATAAATAGCCACCAGTAGGCGCATCCCAGTCTAGCATTTCACCAGCACAGAACACGCCTGGAAATTGGGTGAGCATTAAATTCTCTGTTAATCCTGAAAAGCAAACGCCGCCTGCACTGCTAATTGCTTCATCTAGTGGCCGTGTACTGAGTAATTGAATAGGTAAAGATTTAATTACCAGAGCCAGATCATCTGCCTTTGAAAAGGTGTTGGGGGGAGCACATTCGCGCAATAGCGCGGCCTTCACGCCTTCCAGTCCTAGGCGTTTACGGAGAAAATTGGCTAAGGATAATTTACCACGAGCGCCAGATACTCTGTTTTGTACGTGGGCAAGCGCAAAATGTGGTAACAAATCAAGATAAATAGTCGCAATGCCGTGGGTGCTGAGTTGGTGTCGAAGAGCAGGTGATAAGGCGTAGATTAAGCTTCCTTCAACTCCGGTACGGGTGAGCATAAATTCACCTGAATGAAATTTACTTAACTCATGATCGCGTGGAAATAAAGAAAGGCTACAATTTTTAACAGCTTGCCCAGCAAAATGGTCTTGAAAATACATTGACCACTGGCTATTAAAGCCACAATTACTGGGTGTTAATTCATGCACAGGAATTTTATGTTGAAGAAAAGGGCTTACCCACGCGCCCGTTGCGCCCAATTTAGCCCAACTCCCCCCGCCTAAAGCCAGTACGACAGCATCTGCATGATGCGTATAGGTGCCTTGGGGGGTGGTAAAGATAAGTTCAGAGCTAGTTAAGGTGTCGCTATGCCAATGATGACGAGGATGAAAGCGAATGCCTGCTTCACGCATACGACGCAGCCACTGACGAAGCAACGGCGCAGCTTTCATTTCTTGCGGAAAAATTCGTCCCGAAGAACCTACAAAAGTGTCAATGCCAAGCTGATGAACCCAAGCACGTAAAGCGGTCGGGGAAAAATTGGTAATAAAGGGCGTGATGCGTGCTTGGCTGTCACCATAGCGAGTTAAAAACGTAGTGAAAGGGTCGGTATGGGTAATATTAAGACCACCTTTACCAGCCATTAAAAATTTTCTTCCCATCGTGGGCATGGCATCAAATACATCTACAGTAAAATCACCTGCATTCATAATGGTTTCAGCAGCCATCAGTCCAGATGGGCCGCCGCCAATAATAGCAATGTTTTTTTTCATTGATGACCTATTTAAAAATAACACAATACGCGTCGTGGGTAATGCTCTTAAGCATAGCTAATTCCTTTTTTAATTATAGTGTTAGTGGTGTTGAGAGGTGCTAATTACACTTCGTGGCGCAATAACACGTATAGTGGGAGAGGCTTTAGTCTCGACTGTCACAGCAAAAGTCTCTCCGACATGAATACTTTCACATAAAATGGTCTTCATAGCGAGTGGCAGAACGAAAAGTAATAAAGCGGCAACGCTTACACGTTATTGTTTAGCGCGTTTATTGGTTTACAAATTTTATGATGGTTTAATTAAATTATGCATTATTTCACCTGGAAAAGTGTTTCTATTCAATCTTTAGGGTTGCGCTTATTAATAGCAGAAGGATTAGTCTTGGCTGTTTTTTTTGCATTAGTTGCTTTTGTGTTAGAGCAAGGCTTTCGGGATAGTGCAGAAAAAGCGTTACAAGAACGTTTACAAATTCAAGTGTATGCGTTGTTGTCAGTAGCAAAGTTTACAAATAATAAAGTGTCATTACCTGATAATTTGCCCGATCCACGCTTTGAAGTCCCTGGCTCTGGTTTGTATGCTTTTATTGTGACGATGCCAAATACCGTGGTATGGCAGTCGCCATCAGCGTTAGGCGTGGAGGTGAGTTTGCCTCAAGAGTTAGTGCCAGAACAGTTTTTAATGTTAATTGATCAAAAAAAACGTTATGTATTGCACTATAAAGTGTTTAAGCACGATGCCAATGTTCAGCCACAAGCTTTTATCATAACAGTAAAAGAAGATGCTCATTTTGTTGGCGATCAGGTCGCACAATTACAAAATACTTTACGGCTTTGGTTGCTAGGTATTGGTATTGTTTTAATAGCGATACAATTTGCATTATTGCGATGGAGTTTAGCGCCACTGCGTAGTATCGTGAAAGACCTGGAGGCTATCGAGCACGGGCAAAAAACTCACTTAGATGGTCGTTATCCAAGCGAATTGCGCAGCTTAGTGGGAAATTTAAATGCTTTTATTAGTATCGAACGTGCTCATTTAGAACGCTATCGTAATCATCTGGCTGATTTAGCGCACAGCTTAAAAACCCCTTTAGCTATTTTGCGAGGTTGTTTAGAAAACTTTAATGCGGAGACCATGACTGAGCAAATTATTCGCATGAATGATATTGTTGAATATCAATTACATCGTGCCGCAGCGAAAGGCGAGCAGCAAAAGGCTATAAAAAGTATTGATTTAACTGTGATTGTAAACAAGGTAATGCTGTCGCTTAACAAAGTCTATCTGGATAAACACTTAAGCTTTGAGGTGATCATGCCCGATAATTGTCAGCTCTATTGTGAACAAGGTGACTTATATGAAATTGTTGGCAATTTATTAGATAATGCCTGCAAATGGTGTGACAGTCGGGTCAAAGTAAGTGTGGGTCTTAAGCCGCGTAAAGCACGGCGAAATTTCTCGGTGCTCTTAACCATCGAAGATGATGGGCCGGGCATTCCCGTGGGTAAATTTAATGACATCTTAAAAAGGGGCATGCGTGCCGATGAAAATATTCATGGTCATGGTATCGGTGTGACCGTTGTTTATGAATTAGTTCATTTGCTGGGGGGGCAGTTGGAAGGCGGTAAAAGTTCTGCTCTTGGTGGTATGTGTTGGCGTGTATATTTGCCTTAGTAATAGCTAGGGTATCCAACAGTACAGCGGACGTTGCACTATAAATTAAATACAAACTTTCCATAATTTTCTTGCACACTTGCTATTAGCAAGGTGTAATGTATAAGTTAAAATTGACGTATTAAAATTGATGTAATATATGTCATGAGATGAATTTTTAAAGAAAGCAACGAGCACGTTTTACCTTGTTCAGGCGTTTTTTCGTGGCTTTTATAAGCGATTCTTTATAAGAATAATTTTTTTAACCTCAACCTCAACTAAAGAGAAACGACTTATGTCTAATTTTCCAATTGATCTTAACGCTTATCAACGTATTAGTTTAGATCCTAGTGTACCAACGTTAACTGACGAACAACGCGCTAGTTTACAAGCCAATATTCAATTATGCCGTGATGCTATTGTGTTCTTTACCTCAACAGGTGCAGCACGTGGCGTGGGCGGGCATACCGGTGGACCGTATGACACGGTTCCAGAAGTAATGATTATGGATGCGTTATTCCGTGGTTCAGAAAAATTTGTACCTACTTTTTTTGATGAAGCAGGACACCGTGTTGCAACGCAGTATTTAATGTCAGTGTTAAATGGTGATATGCCCGCAGAAAAATTAACTGAATACCGTGCGGCACATTCACATTTACCAGGTCATCCAGAATTAGGATTTACGCCAGGGGTAAAATTTAGTTCAGGTCGTTTAGGACACATGTGGCCTTACGTCAATGGTGTAGCCATGGCTAATCCAGGTAAAACAGTGTTTTGCTTGGGGTCAGACGGTTCGCAGCAAGAAGGTGATGATGCAGAAGCAGCGCGTTTAGCTGTTGCTCAGGGCTTGAATGTTAAATTAATCATTGACGACAATAATGTCACTATCGCAGGACATCCTTCAGAGTATTTAAAAGGTTGTTCAACAGCGAAAACCTTAGCAGGTCATGGCTTAACGGTCTTAGAAGGAGATGGTGAAGATATTGATGGTTTGTACGCACGTATCTGTCAAGCCATTGCTATGGATGGACCTGTTGCTATTATCAATCACCGCCCAATGTGCCCAGGAATTAATGGCTTAGAAGGTTCTACGCATGGTCATGATGTTATTTCAGTAAAATTAGCTTTGGAATACCTTGAAGCGCGTGGCCACGTTGCCGCAGTTGATTTCTTAAATGCCGTGGTCGCCCCTAAAAATGACTATCAATTTTTAGGCTCAAGCACCGTGTGGGATGCCAATCGTAACGTGTTTGGTGATGCAGTGGTTGATGTTATGAGCACCATGAGCGAAGCAGAACGCGTTGAAAAAGTACGTGTTATTGATTCTGACTTAGAGGGTTCCTGTGGCTTACATAAAATCCATAAAGCCTATCCAGAAGTGTTTATTTCTTCAGGTATTATGGAGCGTGGTAACTTTTCTGCTGCCGCAGGTTTTGGTATGGAAGCAGGTAAGCAAGGTATTTTTGGAACGTTTAGTGCATTTTTAGAAATGTTGATGTCCGAAATTACGATGGCGCGCTTGAACAATTCTAATGTATTAAGTCATTTTTCACATTCAGGGATTGACGATATGGCGGATAACACCTGCCATTTTGGTTTAAACAATATGTTTGCAGACAATGGTTTGTCAGATGGTTATGCAACAGGCTTGTATTTTCCTGCCGATCCAAATCAAATGAAAGCCGTGGTCAGTCGTATTTTTAACGATCCAGGTTTACGTTTTGTTTTCTCTACACGCTCTAAAGTGCCAATGATCTTAAACGAGCAAGGTCAAGATTTCTTTGCGGGTGATTACACGTTTGTTCCTGGTAAAGATGAAGTCATTCGTGAAGGTAAAGATGGTTATATTGTTGCGTTTGGCGATACTTTATATCGTGCCTTGGATGCGGTAGAAAGATTGAAACAAGAAGGTATTCATATTGGTTTAATCAATAAACCAACCTTAAGTGCTATCGATGAAGAAATGTTACAAAAAGTAGGTCAATCACCAATGGTCTTAGTGGTTGAATCCTTTAACCGTAAAACTGGTTTAGGAAGTCGTTATGGTTCTTGGTTGTTAGAGCGTGGTTTAACACCAAAATTTGGTTATATTGCTACACATAAAGAAGGGTGTGGTGGATTATGGGAACAATTCCCACACCAAGGTATTGATCCAGTCGGCATTATGGCAAAAGTAAAAGAATTGTTATCAGCTTAAGCCATTTAATGACAGAACAATGCCAAGGATGGCATTGTTTATCATCGTTTTAGTGCGGATTACACGGCTTAGACCAGCTGGTGTGTTTAAAAAAACAGTTAAAAAAGGCAGCAAGTCAGTAGGAATGGAATATTATCTTGGCTTTGTGTGGCTCTTTTATCATCTAGTGGCGGTACCATAAAACGAATGGTGCAGCGATGCTTTCCTCCGCTTACTTCTGCAAAACAAGGCACTGACGCAGCCACGCTAACTTTTATCATTTGATACGGTTGGCTGTGATCAAGTGCAAATTGAAAAAAACCTGCTGAGGCTATTTCGTTGGTTGCGGTATTACTATTGCGAATAAAGCTTAAGATCAGATCAATCGCTGTGCGAATATCTTGAAAAGGTGCGCTCCAGCATTGTAAGTCTTTGCTGCGTATAGACTCTTCTTGTTCTAACCAAAAATGAAATTCAGGTAAATCAAAAGAGCAGGTGCCGCCAGGTATTGAGCTGCGTTGCGCAATGCTTTGAAAAAAATCCGTTTCCATGATGTTAATACCTAACTTACCTGTTACGGCATACAATTTTTTGCTGATTTCATTCAGTTGTTTCAGAATATTTTGTAATTTAGTGTTATCTACGCCGTCGCTATGTGCAATTTTATTAAGTGCTTTAGCATTACGATCAAGTTCTTTTAATATTTCTGATTTTAAATCATTGCGTCTAAAAATAGACATGATTTCAAGTAGAACATGAATAGCCGCACGTTTATCATTAACCGTGTTAGCGGTTGAAAAATGGCTAAATTGTTGAAAAAGTTTTTCCAACCGTATGAAAACTCGGATACGTTCGTTAAGTGGAAATTCATAGATAATGGTGTTCACAAATACGTTAAATCCTTGCTGTGCTAAGTGAGGTGTATAAAGTGTGTAAGCTTTGCACTTGTAATTTAAGTGAGCTACTGGTCTGGGTGTTGTTAATTAAATCATCGGCAGCATGGCGCCTGAAGTCTCTGGAAACTTGGCTAGCGATAATTTTGTCAAGCGTATCTTCAGTAATATTATCACGTTTTTTAACTCGGCTAATTTGCTCGTCTATGCTGCAATCAACCACTAATACCCGATCAATGAGTGATCTAGCCAGCGTATTTGTTTCAAACAGCAAGGGCAGACAAATAATACAATAATCAGAAGTATTATCCGCATTTAATTGTTCTATTTTAGCATGAATAGCGTGATAAATTTTAGGATGCATGATGGCTTCAAGGCATTCTTTTGCGGTTGAGTTAGCAAAAATTAACTGCCGTAATTTAGCACGATCTAGCTGTCCATCAGAGGATAAGCAGGTATCGCCAAAGCTGTTGATAATTTCTTGTAAGGCAGGCTGATTAGGTTCAACAAGTTCTCTAGCAATAATATCGGCATCAATAATTGGGATAGCTAATTGCGCAAAATAGTTCGCGACGGTTGTTTTTCCGCAGCCAATACCGCCAGTGAGTCCAATACGTAACATTTACAGTGGGAGTCCAGTGAGCTGAGCATACATAATTTGCAATGAGTCCCCCCAAAGCATCGCAACCCAACCTGCAATGGCAAGATAAGGGCCAAAGGGAATGGCTTCAGAATAGTTATGTTTTGATGCCACGACAAAACTTAAGCCGATAATAGAGCCTGATAGCGATGCAAGCAAAATAATCATGGGTAAGTTATGCCAACCTAGCCAAGCCCCTAAGGCTGCAAGTAATTTAAAATCCCCATAGCCCATGCCTTCTTTACCGGTGCAGAGTTTAAATAGTTTAAACACTAGCCACAAAACTAAATAGCCAAACACCGCACCTAAAATACTGTCTGTTGGGTTTATTAACAGAGACGACGCACTGAGCGTCAGTCCTAACCATAATAAAGTTAAAGTAATGGCGTCTGGTAATAATTGCTGATCTATGTCAATAAAGATTAAACTGATGAGTATCCAAGTAAACAGTAATATAAAACCAGTGTGAGCTGAACAGCCAAATTGGTAAGCAACCAGCATAGAGCAAAGCCCTGTTAACACTTCAACACCTAAATAACGCAGCGAAATAGCGTGTGTGCAATAGGCACAGTGACCTTTTAACAAAAGGTAGCTAATCACAGGAATATTATGATGCCACGCTATGGCGTGTTGACAGTGTGGGCAATGCGATAAAGGTAAGGCTAAGTTGAAGCGGTCTTGCTTGGAGCTTGGATCGGGGGCTTGATTTAGATACGCCAGGCAGTCTTTGCGCCAGGCGTGCGCCATCATCAGAGGTAAGCGATAAATGACCACATTAAGAAAGCTGCCAATCATTAAGCCAATAATACCAATTAAGGCAATAAAATAGCTGGGCTCATGACAGAGCAGTGGCCACGCTGAAAATATAGATTCAGTAAACATTATGGGGTAATAAGGGGCAAAGGTGAATAAAAGAATGGCGCTATTTAGCCAACAGCGGCACCCATTTTAAAGATGGGTAAATACATTGCCATAATTAATCCGCCCACAACAATACCAAGAATTGTCATAATCATGGGTTCCATTAGGCTGCTTAAGTTATCAACTAAGTTATCCACCTCTTCTTCATAAAAATCAGCAACTTTACTCAGCATGGCATCGATAGAACCTGATTCTTCACCGATGGCAACCATTTGTTGAACCATGTTAGGCCATAAGCTGGATTGCTGCATGGCGTATTGTAAACGTTGTCCATTGGCCACTTCTTCACGCATTTTTAACACGGTTTCTGCATAAATAATATTGCCACAGGCGCCCGACACAGACTCTAAGGCTTCAACTAATGGCACGCCAGCAGTAGACATAGTGGCTAAGGTTCTAGCAAAACGTGCAATAGATGATTTTTTGATAATGACACCGATAATGGGCAGGCTTAATAATAAGCGATTTAGAAAATAATTGAAGGCACTTGAGTTTTTATTAAAATAAATAAACACATAGCAGCCAATCACCGCTAAGCTAAGCACTGACCACCACCACGCTTGCAGCCATTTAGATAAATCAACCACCATTCGGGTGAAGGCTGGTAAATCAGCACCAAAGCCTTTAAACATGTCTTCAAAAACGGGGACCACAAACAGTAATAAAATTGCGGTGACGACAACCGCCACCATCATTACAGAAATAGGGTACGTTAAGGCTTTTTTTATCTTTTTCTTCATGGATTCGGTTTTTTCTTTGTACACAGCAATTTTAGCTAACAAACTTTCTAACACACCCGCTTGCTCACCTGATTCAACAAGATTACAAAATAACGCATCAAAATATTTAGGATGGCGTTTAAGGGCAGCATTTAAGCTGTCTCCAGACTCAACATCTACTTTTATTTTAGACAGCAGTAGTTGCACACTGAGATTTTCATGCCCCTTACTAATAATATCTAAGGCTTGGACAATCGTAATGCCAGAAGACATCATGGTGGCTAATTGTCTGGCAAACAATGCAATATCAGCAGGAGTAATAGGCTTTTGATTCGCACTGAACAAAGCTTTCGTTTTTTTACGAATTTTAATTACGCGATAGCCTTGACGAGTTAATTCAACTTTAGCGATCAATTCACTCCGTGCAGAAATTTCTCCTTTTATTCTTACTTTACTTTTATCGAGTCCTTCCCAGATAAAATCTATTTGATCAGTGAGTACCGCCATGTGATTAATTCCTAAGTTAATGCAGATTATTCTTTAGTAACGCGGTCAATTTCTTCCAATGTAGTGACACCCAATCTAACTTTATTGAGACCAGAAGTGCGTAAGTCATTGATACCTTCAGCTTTCGCAAGGGCTGATATTTGCAAGGCATTGCCACCTTCCATCACTAAGTTGCGCATAGCCTCGCTTAAACTGAGCATTTGATAGATACCGACGCGGCCTTTGTAGCCCAGATTACATACATCACAGCCTTTTTCAGAGTGTGTATAAAGCGTGAGACTGGTTAGTTCAGCTATATGAAAGCCAGCACTAAGCATGACCGATTCTGGATAGTGAGCCGGCACTTTACAGGATTCACATAAGCGGCGTGCTAAGCGTTGCGCGATAATTAAATTAACTGCTGAGGCAATATTGAATGGGGCAATCCCCATTTGTACTAAGCGATTAAGGGTTTGTGGTGCATCGTTGGTGTGCAAAGTTGACAGCACTAAATGCCCTGTTTGTGCCGCTTTTACCGCAATATCGGCCGTTTCTAAATCACGAATTTCGCCTACCATGATGATGTCAGGATCTTGGCGTAAGAATGCGCGTAACGCACTGGCAAAGGTCATCCCTGATTTGGTATTAATATTTACTTGATTAATCCCTTCAACGGTAATTTCAACCGGATCTTCAGCGGTAGAAATATTGCGATTCATGGTATTGAGAATATTGAGCGCCGCGTAGAGGGTAACGGTTTTACCACTACCTGTAGGCCCAGTAACTAAAATAAGACCATAAGGCTTATGAATAGTGTCCATAAATAGCTGTTGCTGTTGTGGCTCAAGTCCAAGTCGTTCAATGCTAAGTTGAGCGGTGGAGGGGTCTAAAATACGTAAGACAAGTTTTTCACCAAACAGGGTTGGACAGGTATTCACACGAAAATCAATGGTGCGGTTTTTAGATATGACCATTTTTATGCGCCCATCTTGAGGGACGCGACGTTCAGCAATATCCATTCTTGCCATGACTTTAACGCGAGAAATAATTCGTGTTGCCATGGTAATGGGAGGCGTGGCGATTGAATTTAACAAGCCATCGCTGCGATAACGAATGCGAAAGAGTTTTTCATAGGGCTCGAAATGAATATCTGAGACGCCTTTTTTAATCGCTTCAAGTAAGACTTTATTTACAAAACGCACAATCGGGACTTCTTTTGCGTCGTTGGTGCTATCTGCGCTACCATCGCCATCATCAGCAATGCTTAGGTTATCGAGATCGGATTCTAGTAAGTCATCCATTCGTGATTCTGCGGACTCCAGTGCAGCATGAATGGCAAGTTGTAATTTGTTTTCTTCAACCAGAATAATTTCTGGGCGTAACAAGCTTTGAAATTTAATTTCTTCTAGGGCATGGTTATTGGTGGGGTCTGCCATGGCGATAAACAATGTTTTACCGCGAGAAAATAATGGTAAGACTTGGTGTTTACGAATTAATTTTTCATTGATTAGGTCTAAAGGTAGACTGCTCATATCCATGGCGTCTAAATCAAAAAAGGGACAGCCAAATTCGGTAGACGCTCTTAAGGCAACGAGCCTGGCATCTAAGATTTTATTTTGGATAAGGTAGCCTAATAAAGAAATAGCGTGCTGATGAGCTTCTTTTGCATACACGCGGGCATCAGAATCAGTCAGTAGACCATCTTGAATAAGGAGTTTTATTAAGCCACTAATATGAAAGTCTGAAGCTGCCAGTGCCATAAAAAAAATAAGTCCAAAGAGATAATAAAACTATAGAACAAATCAGCACTATGTCTAGCAAAGTCAGTTGATTTGTCATGATTTTTTAGGAAGGAAGCGCAACTCTGAACGCCTAACGCCATGGGTTAATGACCATTGCACTGAGCGTGCGTAAGCGCAGAGTTGCCCTGTTTAATTTGGTTCGCCAAGCTTGTTGTAACCAAAGTAAGCTGTCTGCCATCGCATTATGAACGGCTACAACGCCGCAATTTTAGCGCGTTGTTGTTCAAGATTAACCAGTGTTGAACGCAACTCATTGAGGCGCTGTTGTTCTTTTTCAAGGATCTCAGCAGGGGCTTTTTCAACAAACGCAGGATTTGTTAACTTGCCTTCAATGCGTGGCAAGTCTTTTGTTAACTTGTCGATTTCTTTAGTGAGGCGAGTTAATTCGGCGGTTTTATCGATTAATCCAGCCATGGGGATCAAAATGCGCAAATCACCCACTAAAGCAATGGCCGCTTCAGGTGCGATGGCCTTGTCATCTAGCCAATTAAGCGACGCTAGTCTACCTAGTTTAAGCAGTGCAGTTAGATTATTTTGCACGGCTTGACGATCACTGGGTGAGCCTTGTTGCAACAGTACGCTCAAGGGTTTTCCAGGGGCAATATTCATTTCGCCACGGATTCGTCGAATACCTAAAATCACCAGCATTAGCCAATTAATGTCATTGATAGCTTCTTGATTGTGGGCACGTTCATCCGCATCAGGATAAGCTTCTAACATGATGGTGGGGCGGGTAATACCCACTAACGGTGCCACGCGCTGCCAAATCTCTTCGGTAATAAACGGCATGATAGGATGGGCTAAACGTAAGAGTGTTTCTAACACGAGCAACAAAGTTTTTCGGGTTGCCTGTTGTACGCTTAAGTCATCTGCTTGCAAGGTGATTTTGGCTAATTCTAAATACCAATCACAATATTCATTCCAAGTAAAATCATAAATTGCCTGTGCAGCAAGATCAAAACGATAATTATCAATGGCTTTGGTGGTGGTGAGAATGACTTGATGTAAGCGAGCGATAATCCAACGATCTGCTTGACTGTAAGGACACAGGATTGCGTCTGGCGAGGTGTCGGCAACAAATAGATTGAGCATCTTGCCTTCAGCGAGACCGCAATCAAACTCTTCGGTATTCATTAAGACAAAACGTGCGGCATTCCATAATTTATTGCAAAAGTTACGATAGCCTTCGGTGCGGGTCATATCAAAACGGATGTCACGTCCTGTGGAGGCTAAGGATGCAAAGGTAAAGCGTAATGCGTCCGTTCCATGCGATTGGATGCCATTAGGGAATTCTTTACGCGTGGCCGCAGCAATTTTTTCAGCTAAATGCGGTTGCATCATCCCAGAGGTACGTTTAGTGACTAAGGTTTCAAGGTCTATACCATCGATAATATCTAAAGGATCAAGAATATTGCCTTTTGATTTAGACATTTTTTGTCCTTCAGCATCGCGCACTAAACCATGAATATAGACTTCTTTAAAAGGAACTTCGCCTTGAAATTTAATGCCCATCATAATCATTCGGGCAACCCAAAAGAAAATAATATCAAAGCCAGTGACGAGCACGCTGGTGGGATAATGCTTAGTGAGTTCAGGCGTTTGTTCGGGCCAACCTAGGGTAGAAAAAGGCCAGAGACCTGAGGAAAACCACGTATCTAATACATCTTCATCTTGCCGAAGCACGAGGCTGTCTGACAAACCATGGTGCAGACGTATCGTTGCTTCATCACGCCCCACATAAATATTGCCTAGTTCATCGTACCAAGCAGGAATACGGTGTCCCCACCATATTTGCCGTGAAATACACCAATCTTGAATATTACGCATCCACTCAAAGTACGTGTTTTTCCAGTTATCAGGAACAAATTTAATATCGCCATTTTCAACAGCAGCAATGGCAGGAGCGGCTAACGGTGCAATGCTTACATACCATTGGTCGGTTAAAAATGGCTCAATGACTGCACCTGACCGATCACCGCGTGGCACCATGAGTTTATGATCAACAACTTTTGCCAGTAAACCTAGGGCATCAAGGTCAGCCACAAGTAGTTTACGGGCGGCAAAACGATCTAAGTGCTGGTATTTTTCGGGGATTAATGGGTCGGCAATAATTTTTGCATCGAAGGTTAAAATATTAAGTAAGCCGCCGTTGGGTAAGGCTTGTAGTGGTGAGGTATGGCGATGGCGTGTCCATACTTCGTAGTCATTAAAATCATGGGCTGGTGTGATTTTGACGCAGCCGGTACCAAATTCTGGATCGACATAGTCATCAGCAATAATTGGAATTAAGCGTCCTGTTAAGGGTAATTCAACAAATTCACCCAATAAATGACGGTAGCGTTCATCATTGGGATGAATAGCAATCGCGGCATCACCCAGCAAGGTTTCAGGACGGGTTGTTGCAACGATTAGCGCGCCACTGCCATTGGATAAGGGATACCGTATATGCCACATTGAGCCGTTTTCTTCTTCAGACAGCACTTCTAAATCTGATACAGCTGTGTGTAAAACTGGATCCCAATTGACTAAGCGTTTACCGCGATAAATCAAGCCTTCTTGATAGAGTTGAATAAACACTTCTTGCACTGCATCGGA
>Ga0265593_1001069_pt1 | contig 13256 bp, 16 predicted proteins | sample saktaG_8_FD_190136 | JGI IMG/M metagenome (GOLD analysis project Ga0265593, IMG submission 190136) | Saline water microbial communities from Sakinaw Lake, British Columbia, Canada - sak_2011_5_24_36m | ecosystem: Environmental > Aquatic > Non-marine Saline and Alkaline > Saline ...
GACGATTGCAGACGAACTCGAATAATGTTTTCTCCGGCTTTCAAAACAGGTTTGACATCAAAAGTCCAACGGCGAAACTGATTGTTTGTTACGCCGAGTTCCTTGTCGTTAACGCTGACGCTTCCCACCGTATCGATACAGTCGAAGATGAGTTCGAGGGCTGTGTTTGCCAGTAAAGCGTCGTCCGCAAAGATTTTTTTGGAGTATTCCCAGTCTGACAGCCCGACCCAACGGGTAGAAAGTTCATTTTCCAAATGATTCGGCTCGTTAATAAGTCCTTCTTTGAGCAGATCGAGTTGGACAAGTCCGGGGACGGTTGCAGGGATTTCAATATCTCCGCCAATCTTCTTGATGCGCCATTCGCCGTTTAAATCGAGGATATTCATCTTTGTGCCTCCAAAGTTCGCGCTTGATTAAATTATTACACCAAAAGCAAGGAATGACAAACTGATTTTCATTTGGTTTCTTTTACAGCCCGAAACGGAATTGGATAACATCGCCGTCTTTTACGGTGTACTCTTTGCCCTGAAGAGCTAAAGCGCCTTTTGCGCGGGCTTCGGACCAGGAGCCGATTTTAAGGAGTTCTGCGGTATTAATGACTTCCGCGCTTATGAAACCCCTTTCCATATCTGAATGTATCTTGCCGGCGGCTTTAGGGGCTTTTGTGTTTGCCGGGATAGACCAAGACCTGAGCTCCGGTTCTTTTACTGTAAAAAATGTTATAAGGCCGAGCAGGGAATGCGCAGCTCTGGCCAGGCGTTTCAAACCCGCTTCATCAATACCGTACTCTTTGCCGAACTCTTTACACTCTTCGTCGGATAAAGAGCACATCTCCAGCTCCAATTTACTCATTATTTCCACGACTTCGGCATTTTCAGCTTTGGCTTTTTCTCTTAATTGTAAAAGCCCGGGATATTTGTTTTCGCTTACGTTGGCGAGATATAGCATCGGTTTGGCGGTCAAGAAAAAATACTGGATCATAAATTCCGCCTCGTGCTCTTCAAATTTAATGAGACGGACGGGAACGCCTTTGTTTAAATTTTCTTTTATTTTCCGGAGCATATCCTGTTCCTGAAAAACTTTTTTATTATTGGTCTTCAGGAGTTTTTGGATCTTTTGAAAACCCTTTTCCACATGTTCCAAATCTGCAAGAAGAAGCTCGGTGTTTATTATCTCTGCGTCCCGCACCGGGTCAACGCTGCCGGAAACATGCACCACATTCTCGTCTTCAAAACACCTTACCACATGGAGGATGCCGTCAACTTCGCGGATGTGGGATAAAAATTGATTTCCCAGTCCTTCCCCTTTTGAAGCGCCTTTAACGAGACCCGCAATATCCACGAACTCAACAGTGGTAAAAGTAAGTTTTTCATGCGGGATTATCTTGGAAAGTTTTTCCAGGCGCTCGTCAAATACGGTCACGATACCGACATTGGGATTTATCGTTGTAAAAGGGAAATTAGCCACCTCCGCCGCAAGTTTAGTCAGGGCGTTAAAAAGCGTGGACTTTCCTACATTTGGAAGGCCTACAATTCCGAGTTTCATGGTCTATTTATACCAGATTGGGAAGGAAGGGGTCAAGACGATTAAAAAGAGCATTGACGAATGACGATTTACGATTGACTATTTATGGTAAGCGGGAAAAACTCCGCTGATATTTAAGAGGGATACTATTAAAACAAGAAATTAATTTTTCCAGTATTTGGTGATGATTACTTTTTCGGGTTGGATAAAAATACTGCACCATTTATTGCCGGCTTCGAAAACCATTAGTCCGGCTTCGCAGATTTGCGGAGACCAGCCCCGGTCTTCCATTATTGTTTTATAGTACGCGGAACAGGAAGTAACGGACTCTTTTGTTTCATATATTAGAGTGGCGGATTTTTCTTTGCCGGAAAGGCGTTCAAGGCAGAGTATTCTTTTGGAGTATTTTGGCCGGGGGATATCTTTCAGATCTATTCCGGGCGTGTCTCCTTCCCCCGCCGGCTTCTCTTCCCCTTCTGTTTCCAGAGTTATTATGGCAGTTCCTTTTAAACCGGAAACAAAAATCGCTTTTGCATTAAAGCTGCCGCTCCTAAACGTCACAATGTTTTCAGTACTGCCTGCTTCATAAAAGCCCTTGTTTTGCATATAATTTTTAAAGGCCAGGCGGGCGGAATTAAGATCAAATTTCGAAAAATACACTTTGCCTGCGCCGGATGTCCCGTTTATGCGAAGTTCGATTGAGACAGAGGTATTCAAAGCAGTTTTATCAGCCTCCTCAAAGACCTTACCGGACAGGTTCAGGGTCATAGCCAGTATTAAAAGAAGATATCTTGCCATTTCGGGTTTGTCTTATCCTTGAGCATATCCAGTTTTCTATCTTTTTTAGGTGAAGTGATCCAGGAATTATGCCCTATACTAAATTTCTCTTTCAGAAGCAAAGTCGCAAAACCGGGTGACGGGTCCGTCTTATACCGGATAGTCAGCTCACCTTCTTTATCCCGGTATATCGGTTTTATATCTTTTGTGAGACCGGTGATAATGCAGTTTTGGTTTTTAATTAATTTACAGGTAGATAACTCTTCTCTGAGCCGGGCTTCAAGCAGGGCGCCGGAGACACCCGCTCTATCCAGCCAGGCGCCGTAACGCACGGCCACCGCCGTTTTTTGTTTTATGACGTATAAAGAATTTAATTTAAACAGTCCCACCCAGATTAGAATAACCACCGGGACTAACAGAACAAATTCCACCAGTGCCGCACCTTTACTTTTTTTTCTGCTCAATGGAAAACTCCTTTTGAGAGAACTGAAATTCCGAGAGAGACAGGAATAAGTTTTGGCGCATACGAGGCATCCCAAAGGTCGCCGGTCACGAGGGTTATATCATAATCATTAAGAACTTTGCGTAAATCAGATTCTTCTTTGGCAGGCATTGCCTGAGCCACCGCATCCATTGCCGGAATTCCAAAGCCAAAAGTATTTGTGCCTATAAAGCCCGGTTCCGCTTTACCTATACCATTAATCAAAACATACGGTCCTCTGTTTTTTTGGTCCACCCAGCCTGCTTCGGTATCTTTCACCATATACTGAAGTTCCGGGAACGGGCCTATTCTTTTTACTTTTAAAGAAAACATGCCGGTCATATTAAGCGGCACAGCAATGCCGTTCGAGAAATTATTTTTAAAATTACCATAGCCGGCAAAAGCAGCCGTTCCGGGAAAAGTCCTGTTGACCATACCCTGCGCCTGCGCCACCGACCTTGTAATAGGATAGGCAAAATTCAATCTGGCTGATTCCGCAGTAAAGGCTGTCAAGAGACACCAATTTAGATCTGAGATTATATTCAATCCCCGCGCCTGCCAGAGTGCCGCAGTATAGGCCACACCGTCCGTCGCATTTTGCAGTTTTATCCTTCTATATATTAGTTTCCCGTTAGAGAGCGTATAGGCAAGAATTAAAAAAATAAAAGGCAAAAAGATAAGTAAAAGTACCGCCGTTTGCCCCCTGGTCTTTTTCATTCTAAAGGCAGCCGGGTGGAGGCTTTTACCGGGAAGACTGGCACGAAGATATTATAGCCAGGGATAAAGTTTCTTACCGGAATGGTCACTGTGACCCGGTATTCAAAAAGCATATATTCCCCTTTCACCAGGGCAAGCTGTTTAAACGGATTTAATGAACCTGCATTTAAAACATAACGGGCGGCAAGATTTGCGTAGGCCTCAGGCTTATCGGGAAACTTTGCATGAACAACTGCGGCCCGGGCTCCGCAAAAAGAAGCATACGTTGCCGTGTACTGCGCATTAAAAAGTACCGCCGTCTGAACAAGGCAAATAAATATGAGTAAAAAAAGCGGCAAAACCAATACAAATTCAATTAAGACTTGGCCGCGTTTTACTGCCGTAAAACGGTTCTTAAGGTTTTTAAAGTTCATAAGGTTTGTAAGGTTTTTCAATTGTTTTTTAGAAGGCTCCGGCTATCAAGGCTGCAATTTTTGAAAAACCGGCTGTGACAGAACCGCCAAATATCTTCATTACGCCCAGTATTATTACAGCTACAAGACCTATTATCAAAGCATACTCGGCAATAGTTTGACCTTTACTACGATTGATTTTTTTCATAATTTTCACCCCCGTGAAATAGATAATTGATTATAGAGCAATACAGGAAGGTTGTCAAACTATTATTCAGGGAAGAGGGCCGGCTATTATTTTTGAATACACGTTCCAGTGAGAGTGCAAAGTTTTCGAAAACACGATAAAAACCCCGGAAAACGCCGCAAGCAGCAAAGCAATAATTAAAATATATTCAGTTATAGCCTGTCCGGATCTTTTTCTCATTTCACCCCGCCTCGAAATATCATTTCGAGAGTTAATAAAGTTTATAAGGTTTGTAAGGTTAATAAGGTAAAAGCTAAACTATAAAACACTTGGATTATATACAGTTTCACCCCGTTCAACACTTCTCTATTAAATTATAGTTTCAATAGTTTTACTTTACAAACTTTATGAACCTTAAAAACTTTACAAACTATAGTCATTTTATCAATCTTACCATTTTCTTTACGGAATTCATCAAACCTGCAAAGATGGCATCCGAAATAATACTATGCCCGATGGAAAATTCTTCTATTAAATTGAGCTTCCGGAGGCGTTTTACATTTTCGTAGTTGAGGCCGTGACCGGCGTTTATGCGGAGACCGAGGAGTTGGGCAATTACTGCGGCTTCTTTTATTTTCAGAAATTCCTTGTCTTCTTCTTTTTTAGTCTTAACGTCGGCATAGGTACCGGTATGGATCTCTATAAAATCCGCATCGGTATATTTTGCAGCTTTTACCTGCCTGGCATCCGGATCTACGAACATACTTACCAGAATATTATTCTTATGGAAGGTTTTAACTATTTCTTTTAATTTATTTTTTTGGCCGAAAACATCCAGACCGCCTTCGGTCGTGAGCTCCTGTCTTTTTTCCGGGACTAGAGTCACCCAGTCCGGCCGTACTTTTAGCGCTACTTTAATTATTTCTTTTGAGGCCGCCATTTCCAGATTTAATTTTGTCTTTACTATCTTTCTAATAGCGTAAACATCAAAATCCTGGATATGCCTTCTGTCTTCCCGCAGGTGGATGGTGATTCCGTCCGCGCCGGCGGCTTCAACAATTTTTGCCGCTTTTACGGTGGAGGGTTCTTTGCCGAGACGCTGCTGCCGGAGGGTGGCCACATGGTCTATATTAACATTGAGCTTGGCCATTATTTTTTCTCAGTATATTTCTGGAAATTAAGTTCTATTTTTGAAGGTTCCACTTTCAGAACCTTAACATTATCTGCAGGTACATAGACATTGCGCGGGGTAAGGTCCAAGCTAATATCACCTTTTACGGGCGTGCCTATTTCGAGAGTCGCTTTTACCTGGGAAGGCCCCAAAGCCCTTACGGTATCAACGGGTCCCCAGAGAGTGACCGTTACTTCTTTAGGAATCTCGCCGACTGCCACCAGCCCGGTATCACCGGAATATTCAACCTTTAACGGCACATCCAGTTTTACGGTAATATTTTCGTCTATAGAAACATATGCCCAGGCGGCAATGGCAATAATAAGAGCAATAATTTTATATCTGTGATTATTAATCACAGAATCTTTGAGCATCTGGATTATTTTTTCTGTTTCAATTCGTTTTAGAAGCATAGAGCTTGAGCATCTCCTTAAGATTGTCCGGTTCCACAGGCGTGATCTTGCCGTTTACGCTTAAAGAAACATTCCGGAGATCCTCGGAAACCACAATAGCCACCGCGTCCGTCTCTTCCGTAATGCCGAGAGCTGCGCGATGTCTGGTTCCGAGTTCTATATCAATATCTGTTTTTTGGGTAAGGGGCAGGATACAACCGGCTGCGACTATCTTCCCGTGATTGATTATTACTGCGCCGTCATGCAAAGGTGTCTTGGGCGTGAAAATTGTCATCAAAAGCGCCGCATTAATATCAGAGTTTATCCGGCTTCCTGTTTCAATAAATTCTTTCAGCCCGGTGTTTCTTTCTATAACCACCAGACATCCGGCCCTTTTTTTTAGCATCTGTTTTACGGTGCTGACAATTTCATCATAAACGGCATCTTCGGTCTTAAAGAGAGTTTTGAATTTTATCCTGCGATTACCTATATCCACCAGGATCTGCCGCAATTCCGGCTGGAAAAGTATTATGAAGGCGATAATCCAGATAGGCCAGATACTTTTTAAAAAATAGTTAATGGTGTGCAGTTGAAAAATACTGGACAGCAGGGAAACACCCAGAAGCAGAGCCAAGCCCTTGAGCATCTGCATGGTTCTTGTTTCTTTGAGAAGAATTAAAAGGTAATAAAAGACAATGTAAAGGATGAAGATCTGAAAGAAATCCTTCAGGACCATTGCCTTAAACGGACTGAATATGGTTATGAAAAACTGTTCCATTTATGCCTTTAATACGGCTTCGGCAACCCGGAGCGCTCTGACCGTTTCTTTTACGTCATGCGCGCGGATAATTGAAGCGCCTTCTTTTATAGAGAGCACCGCGGCCGCCAGCGAACCTTCAAGACGCGCGTCACTTTCAGTTTGTAATATCTTTCCTATAAAAGATTTTCTCGAAACGCCCAAAAGTACCGGGTAACCCAGTTTAACAAACTCCCTTATGTTTTTCAATATTATTAAATTGTGTTCCAGCGTTTTTCCAAAGCCAATACCGGGATCAAGCACTATATTTTCTTTTTTGTTTCCGGCCTTAAGGGCTGCTCCGGCGCTTGTTTTAAGGTAGTTTTTTATTTCTTTTACCACATCCTTATATTTTGGCGCCAGCTGCATATTCTGCGGAGTGCCTTTTATATGCATAAGTATAAGACCGGCTTTTACTTTTGCGGTCAGTTCCGCAATACCGGGAGAATATTTCAGGCCGCTGATATCGTTTATTATAGAAGCGCCTTCAGCAAGAGCCGCTTCCGCCACTTCATATTTATAGGTATCGATAGAAACGGGGAGTTTTATGGTTTTAACTATTTTTTTTAAAACAGGCAGAATCCTTTTTATTTCCTCTTCTGCGCTTACTTTTTCTGAGCCGGGCCGGGTGGATTCCCCGCCCAGATCAATTATATCCGCGCCTTCCGCCGCCATTTGTGCGGCGCGCGCAACAGCTTTTTTTACATCAAAATAAACACCGCCGTCAGAGAAAGAATCCGGAGTAACATTTAAAATACCCATAACGAGTTTTTTTTTGGAGAGGTCAAAAGAAAAGTTACGGCAAAGAAAGCTCTTTGAGGTCATGAACCGCGGATTAAAACTAACGCTTCATTCCTGGTGGCCTGGCTCTTTCTAAAGAGCCCCCGAACCGCCGAGGTGACCATTTTTGAACCGGGTTTTTTAATCCCGCGCATGGTCATGCAAAGATGTTCCGCTTCCACGACCACCAATACCCCTTTAGGTTTTATGGAGACCATTAAGGTGTCAGCTATCTGACTGGTCAGGCGTTCCTGTAATTGCGGGCGTTTGGAGACCGTATCCACCAGGCGCGCGATTTTGGAAAGACCGAGAACTTTATTGTTCACCGGGATATACGCCACGTGGGCTTTTCCGATAAAAGGCAGCAGGTGATGCTCGCACATGGAATAAAAAGGAATGTCCTTAAGCAGGACCATCTCATCATGTTCTTCGGTGAAGAGGACTTTTAATTCTTTTGTGGGATCCCGGCCGACGCCCATAAAAATCTCTTCATACATTCTCGCGACGCGGGCCGGTGTATCTTTAAGGCCTTCCCGGTTCGGATCTTCGCCGATGGCGACCAGAATATCTTTTACCGCTTTTTCTATTTTTGCTTTATTCATGCTTTCCCCGAATCCGCTTTGGGAGCCGGCGAAGGTTTTAGCTCTGTTTTAACAGGTTCCTTCTTTTCTTCCGTTTTAACCGGAGCCGGAGTTTGCGCGACCGGCGGCGGGGGCGGTATTCTTTTTTTCCCCGTAATTATTTCTTCCACTTCTGCGCCGTCCAGCATTTCTTTTTCCAGCAAGGCCAGGGCTATTTTTTCCAGCTTGGCTTTGTTTTTGGTAAGCAGTTTTTTAGCTTTTTTGTAACACTCTTCTATTATACGTCTGACTTCATCGTCTATCTTTTTTGAAGTATCTTCGGAAAAATCCTTTTCCTGCATATAACTGCCGCCGATAAAAATTTCCCGGTCCGGCCGGCCGTAAGTACGGGTCCCGAGTTTTGCGCTCATCCCGTAGGAGGTGACCATTTTATGCGCCACTTCCGTAACATGTTGGAAATCCGCACTGGCTCCCGTAGAAACATCGTCCATAAAAAGCTCTTCCGCAATACGCCCGCCGAGCGAGATCATAATATCCGTGATAAATTCCTTCTTGCCTCTGGAATGCCTGTCTTCTGTAGGCAATCTCCAGGTTACGCCCATGGCTACGCCCCTCGGAATAATTGTTACTTTATGCAGGGGATCCGCGCCGGGCAGTAAATTAGCTATCAAGGCGTGACCCGCTTCATGGAAGGCGGTGTTCCTTTTTTCTTTTTCGCTGATGATAAGACTCTTTCTTTCCACGCCCATGTAGATCTTGTCTTTAGCGCTTTCAAGTTCCCTGAGTGAGATCTCTTTTTTGCCATCCCTGGCCGCAAGCAGAGCGGCTTCATTTATAAGATTAGCCAGATCTGCGCCGGTGAAACCCGGAGTTCCGCGGGCAATGATAGAAAGGTCTACATTTTTATCGAGAGGCACTTTTTTCGTGTGTATCTTCATGATGGCTTCGCGGCCTTTGTAATCCGGAAGCGCCACCACCACGCGCCGGTCAAATCTGCCGGGACGCAGAAGCGCCGAGTCCAGAACATCAACTCTGTTGGTCGCGGAAACAACTATAAGCCCTGTGTTGGTTTCAAAACCGTCCATCTCCACCAGCAGCGCATTTAAGGTCTGTTCTCTTTCGTCGTGCCCCCCGCCCATACCCGAACCGCGGCGGCGGCCGACAGCATCCAGTTCATCAATAAAAATAATACAGGGCGCATTCTTTTTTCCCTGTTCAAAAAGATCTCTGACCCGGGCCGCGCCTACACCTACGAACATTTCCACAAAATCAGAGCCGGAAAGCGAGAAGAAAGGAACGCCCGCTTCTCCCGCAACCGCGCGCGCCAAAAGGGTCTTCCCGGTGCCCGGGGAACCAATAAGCAAAACGCCTTTGGGAATTTTACCGCCCAGTTTCTGGAATTTTGTCGGTTCTTTAAGAAAATCTATTACCTCTTTTAATTCTTCTTTTGCCTCTTCCACGCCGGCCACATCTTCAAAAGTAACTTTAGTTTGGTTGGAAGAGAAAAGCTTTGCGCGGCTCTTAGCAAAATTAAAAGCGGAATTGCCCGCGCCCTGCATCTGTTTCCAAACCACAAAAATAATTATACCGAGAATCAAAAACGGCCCGACGTTAATAAGCAAAGAGAGCCAGAGAGGAACCTGTTCCGGCGCCTTCACTGTTACTTTGACATTTTTCTCGCGGAGAAATTTCCACATCTCCGGATCGGACCCGATAAAGGAGATAAATTCAGCAGGCACCTGGGTAAGATATTTTCCTTCCACCTTTTTCTGGTCTTCCAGTACGGTAATTTCTTTTACCTTACCGCCGGCTACGGCAGTCATAAATTCGCTGTAACTTATAACTTCCGGGGTCTTCTTTGCATTCCCCATATAGACAGCAAAATAAATAGCCATACCAAACAGTAGGACCCACAGTAACAAAGTTTTAAACTTATTGCTCACTTTCGTATCCTCCCGAAACAGTCAAAAATACGCCTTTTAAAGGCGTATATCATATAATATAGCAGAATTGGTCTATTGTCAATCAAGTTCTTGATAAGGTGTGGATTTGCCCTTATTTACAAAGGACAAGAAGAGGAATTCGTTGGATTTCCCGTCAAACCGTCAAAATTTGAGGTTTTGAACGGTTTACCTCATTTGATGCTTTTTTAACAAAAAGGATATATTTATGGAGGCTAACTTTATTTTCAGTGGGTTAAAGCGTACATGATTATGTTTATGCCCATCTTATAGGCTTCAAGAAGTTTTGCTTCTCCGAAAAACATTTCTTTTTTTGCCCAACCACAGTGCACATCCGTAGCGGTTAAAAAGACCATGAGCCGGCCCTTGTCATCCGACAAACCCCATCCGCCGTGATTCACGCCCTGAAAATAGGGCAGACCCTCCGGAAATTCATATTGGGTGTGATAAATCTCATGGGTTATGGGAAGCAGCTCCATTTTTTTCCCGGGGAAGATTCTGGTTTCCAGTTCTTCTTTCATGCCCTTGAAAAAGTAGTCGCCTTTTTCAAAAACGCAGTCATCCGCCCAAAGCAAACCGCCCCTTTCAAGATATTCCCTCATATTTCTGACTTCTTTCTCGGAAAGCTTGGGCTCGCCTTCCGTATGTATGAAAACCATAGGATATTTGGTGACTTCCTCTAGATTGTTAAAAGAAACCGTATTTACTTTCACCTCTACTTTCAAGGTCGTCATTTCGCTAACGGCATTCAAAAAATCACGATCATAGTTTAAATTAATATCCCATTTATCTTTTATCTCCCGCTTCGTGTCAAACTTCACCCGGACCCACTGAAATTCCTGGCCGGAAAAAACATTCTGGCTAATAAAGAGCATTAAAAGAAAAAATATTTTCACCTGCATTTCAGCCTCCGCTGCCCGCTATTATTTAAATCTCTTTCTTGCTTTTACAAGTTTTTCTTTTATTTCTTTATTAGTTTCTTTTTCTATTAACCGGTCAAATTCCTTATAATAAAAAGGTTTCATGGTTTTGGGCGGCAATTTATCGAGAAAATCCGCCAGCAAAGCGCGAAAACTCGCATCCTCATCCTCTAGTCTTAAGATAAACGCCGGAATTATATCTGAGCTCCCAAGCAAGGCGGCAATATTTAAAACTTCCTTTCTTATTTCGGAATTTTTTTTGTCGAGTAGCGGCATAAGCACCGGAAGCGCGGATACATCCCGGCTGATTTTAATTATTTTTAAGGCGGCCTTTACCACTTGATCGTTTTCATGCATTAAAGCCGGGCCCAGAAACTCCACGGGTAATCTTCCTTTCATTTTTCCCAGGGCAGCAAGAGTTTCATCAGTTATTTCCGGGTTATTGAGATTTGCAAGAAAAGCGGTTAGCAATACCTTTTTCGCTCTTTCGCCGCCGATTTTCTCCAACGCTTTTATTATATCCGGTTTAAGAAGATAGCTGTCTTCTGTGTCCGTTAAGACCTCGCCAAGAGGCACTATGCCTTCTATGGCTTTGAATTCCGCCAGTGCCGATATGGCTTTTTTCCTTAAAGCCTCTTCTTCTTTGGTATCTTTCATTATTTTTATTAAGACAGGTATAACTTTAGGTTCATTCTTGCTTACCATAATGGTTATGGCGTTTTTTCTTACCCCGGGAGTGGAATACTTGCTTTCCAGTGTTTTCAAAAGCTCCTCTTGAGCAGAAGAATTCAAAGAGCTTAGAAAGAGGAACGCAAGAATTATTACAAGCCTCTTTATGTTAAGCAGTAATATCATAAATGATAAACTCCTTATACATTCTTACTTGGCGGGTTTATCTTTTTTAAGTTTTAGTATGAGTTTATAATATAAATTCGCATTCTTGCGCACGCCGCTGTCGTTATCGGTTTTTGAAATGCCCTCCAGAAGCTTATCCCTGCCGTTAAAAGGCAGATTGAGCAACAAATAAACGGCATTTTCTCTTTTTTCTTTTTTTTCAGATTTCAGGTCTTTTAGAATCAAGTCTTTCCTTTCCTTTTTTCCTTTTTCATTAAGCAAATCCGGGTTTTCCACGGGCTGAGTAAAATCATAGATTCCGGGTTTAATCCAGATGAACATATCCACGCCGATATCGTCCCGGTATTTTAGTTCATCCACATAGAGCGCAAGACTTTTTATTTCATCTTTTTCCAGCCGCATAAATTCCGAGGTATATATTGTTTGCTTGGCTACTTTCCATTTTTCCTTTGCGTAAACTTCATTTTTTGCGTAAGTAGCGAGAATGGCAGCAGAAAGACCCCGGGTCTTCATGTTCTTCTTTTTATTTTCAATTATGTTTTTGAGCGGCTCCACCACTCTGCGGTCCTTAGTATAAAGGAACGGAAGCGCCAGACCGGCAAACTTTTCCTCGTTTTCCGTGGCTATGAGCAGTTTGATGAGCTCAGGAACACTTTCTTCCCTTTTTTGGATAACCTGTTTGGAACAATAAAATATTTTAAGCGGATCCGTATTTTCTTTGCCCGCAATATATTCGAGAAGAAGCTCTTCCCTGGTTTTTACGGAACTCCAGGTCACTTCTTTCATTATGGCTTTCGAGGCGCTCTCAGCTTTTTCCGAATAGGCATCCAGAGAAAAGCTTTGCGCGCGGGAAAAGGCGGCAAGTGCAAGTAAAAAAACGATAGGAATTAGTTTTTTCAGCATTTTTCAGCCTCCTCTATATGCAGGTGGAGTACTTTTTTTGTTTTGGGTTCAACCTTAAATCTTTCATCCGCCCGGAAACCGGCTACCCATAAAATATTTCCCTTCCGGTCAGCCACCAGCGGTACACTCTCTCTTTTATACTTGGGTATCTTTTCATCCACCATATAGTCCTGAAGTTTTTTAAAGCTCTTCATGCCAAAAGGAATGAATTTGTCTCCGGCTCTGCGCTCTCTAAGAACCAGAGGATACTTTATTTTAGCAGCGTCATAATAAGCGTCATTTTTCCCGCCAAAATATTTTACCACACCTTTTACTTCAGCCGCTACTTTATAATTCCCGAAAAAAGAAACACCGGGTATTTTTAATCCGAAAGAGGCCTGTTTTTTTTCGTTCTTTTTATTTAAGGCCACCAGTTTTCCGCCGGTCCTCAGAAGTACCAGACCGCCTGCAAATGAAACACTTTGCTTGCCGGCTATCACACCCGCCAGGTGTTTATTTTCCACGCCTTTTAAATTTCCCTTTGCCAAACGGATAAGTTCCCGCAGGATCCTAAAGCGCAGAGCCGGGGAGGTTTTTTCGAAAGCTGTTAACGGTACAAAATATTCCTTCTTTGTTTTTTTAACATATTTTTTTGCTTTACCGGCCAGATAGGTTTCATCCTGAAAAGACCTGGCGGCCAGGCGGAGTAAATTATCCTCTATTTGGGGGTTGTATTCTTTCTTAAGCAGCGGCAGAAGTTTTAGCCTGAGCTTGTTCCTTAAATAATCGGTTTTTAAATTACTTTTGTCCGTGCGGGCTTTAATATTGTTTTTTTTAAGA
>Ga0265593_1001071_pt1 | contig 13241 bp, 8 predicted proteins | sample saktaG_8_FD_190136 | JGI IMG/M metagenome (GOLD analysis project Ga0265593, IMG submission 190136) | Saline water microbial communities from Sakinaw Lake, British Columbia, Canada - sak_2011_5_24_36m | ecosystem: Environmental > Aquatic > Non-marine Saline and Alkaline > Saline ...
CAATGATTTCGTGGAGTTTTTCGGTTCCGGACTTGATGGGCTCTCCCTGCCGGATCGGGCCACTATTGCCAATATGGCACCCGAATACGGGGCGACCATGGGCTTTTTCCCTGTCGATGGCCGGACGCTTGATTATCTGAAGCAGACCGGAAGAGGAGGAGTCTGTGATCTTGTGGAACGATACTGCAAGGAGCAGGGCCTCTGGCGTGAGGCGGCAGTAACGCCTGCATTTTCCAGAGTTCTTGATCTTGATCTTGAATCGGTCCAGCCTTCTGTCGCGGGACCTAAACGTCCCCAGGACCGGCTGGCGCTTTTCTCGGTCGCTTCCCGCTGGAGAGAGGATCTTGGCGGTCTTTTCGGCAGACATTCCGTACTGTCCGCTGAGAAAGGTAATTCCATGGAATACGAAGGAGGGCGCAATGCGCAGTCTGATGGCCCGAAAGAGGAAGATGTGCCCTTTGCCGGAAGCAATATCTTATCCGATGGTGCGGTTGTTATTGCTGCGATCACCTCGTGCACCAATACCAGCAATCCTTCGGTCATGATTGCCGCAGGTCTTGTGGCAAGAGCGGCAAGGTCCAGGGGTCTTTCCGTGAAGCCATGGGTCAAGACATCGCTTGCCCCGGGTTCGAGAGTGGTGACTGATTATCTTGAGGCTTCGGGCCTGTCAGCCGATCTTGATGCGCTTGGTTTCTCAACAGTCGGATATGGATGCACGACCTGTATAGGGAATTCCGGACCGTTAGCCGATACTGTTTCTACTGCCATTGAAGAGGGTAATATTATTGCCTGTTCGGTACTTTCCGGAAACAGGAACTTCGAGGGGAGAATTCATCCCCAGGTCAGGGCAAATTATCTGGCAAGCCCTCCCCTGGTTGTGGCCTATGCTCTTGCAGGCATGATTACTGTCGACCTTACTCAGGAGCCCATTGCGCTTGATTCCGCCGGCAGACCGGTCTATCTTCGGGATCTCTGGCCGACAGAAGAGGATATAAGGAGAGTTGCAGAGGTCTCGGTTTCGCCGGACCTGTTCATTACCCGATATCGAGATGTCTCTGTTGGTACGGAACAATGGCAGGCTGTCGATATTCCCGAAGGGGAGCTTTATGCCTGGGATGAATCCTCGACCTATATCCGGAAACCACCGTTTCTGGAGGGCATATCCGCAACTTCCGTAACGCCCGTTTCAATCGATGGAGCACGATGTCTGGCGATGTTCGGCGATTCTGTCACTACTGATCATATCAGCCCTGCGGGTTCCATCAGACCGGAACAGCCAGCCGGGCTTTATCTTGAAAGTCTGGGCGTTGAACCTGAAGAATTCAACAGTTTCGGTTCACGCAGGGGAAATCATGAGGTCATGGTCAGAGGAACGTTCGGCAATATCCGGCTGCGAAACCGTCTTGCTCCCGGAACTGAAGGTGGATTTACCACCAGGTTCAGGCACGGTATGCCGGAAGGTGAAGTAATGACGATCTATGATGCAGCCATGCGTTATAAAGCCGAAGGTGTTCCGCTTATTGTGCTGGCCGGAAAGGATTACGGCATGGGGAGCAGCAGGGACTGGGCGGCAAAAGGATCTCTTTTGCTCGGTATCCGTGCGGTCATCGCCTGCAGTTTTGAACGGATCCACCGTTCGAATCTGATCGGTATGGGGATTCTTCCCCTGGAGTTTGCTGAAGGAGAGCGTACCGATTCTCTCGGACTTACCGGTCGGGAATGCTATTCCATACCGTTCGAAGGCACTCCTGCTCCCGGCAGCATACTTGCAGTGCATGCAGCCGACCCGCATACCGGCAGGGAATTGGTCTTCAAGGTTCTATGCCGTATCGATACACCTGTGGAAGCCGGTTATTATCGAAACGGCGGTATTCTCCCGGCAGTTCTGCGCAGCATTACAGCCGGATAAGGACATGTCACCCTGAAAAAACGAGATGCAATTTTTATTGCGCCCTTCTTGTTATTTATATTCAATCCAATTTATTTTTTTATTGTTCTGCTGGAGAAAGATTTATGGTTTTATCGGAATTGCAGGTTGGTGATCATGCGGAAGTGACGGCTGTAAAGGCTCAGAATCCGGTGCGAAGAAGGATTATGGATATGGGTCTGATCAAAGGAACCAGATTCAAGGTTCTCAGGGTTGCTCCGCTTGGCGATCCAATCGAGATAGTTTTCAAGGGCCTCTACCTTGCCATGAGAAAAAACGAGGCGGAAGGCATTATGGTTAGTAAAATAGAGAAAACAGGAGATCCCCTTCCTGTGTCCGGAAGCAAAGCAGCCCGCTGGAGATTCGGAGGCAGGGGATGAGTGATGTCAGGGAGATCACCGTTGCGCTCGCAGGAAATCCGAACTGCGGAAAATCCTCACTTTTCAATGCTCTTACAGGAGCCCATCAGAAGGTCGGAAATTTCTCCGGTGTGACCGTTGAAAAGCTCGAGGGGTATCTCGATTACAAGGGCTACCGCATCATGGTGGTCGATCTGCCGGGAATCTACTCTCTTACCCCCTACTCACCTGAGGAGATAGTAACAAGAGAGTATCTCATAAATGAACGCCCCGATGTTGTTGTCAATGTTCTTGAAGGACCCAACCTTGAAAGGAACCTGCTCCTGACGACTCAGCTCATGGAGCTGGAAGTTGATTTTCTGGTTGCCCTGAACATGATCGATGAAGTGGAGGAGAAGGGTATTGTCATCGAGATAAAGCAGTTGCAGAAGCTTCTCGGCTGTCATATCGTTCCGACTTCGGCCAAAATGAAGAGAGGGATCGAGTCGCTGCTCGATCATATCATAAGGGTTGCAACAAATGAGATTGAGATTCGCAAAAACAAGCTTTTTTTTCGCCCGGAACTTGAGGCTTCTGTTGAAAAGATTACCGGTCTGCTTGCTCATCAGCAGGAGCTCGGTAGATTTCAAGCAAGATGGCTTGCAATAAAGCTTCTTGAGAACGACAGGGAGGTCTATCATGAAGTTCAGCAGTATCCGGTCTGGCTGAAAGTTGAACTTGCCCTTCAGAATGCGCTCAGGGAAGCGGAGCTTCTCTATGATTCCGAACCGGAGATGCTCATTACCGAAGACCGCCAGGCTTTTATTCGCGGCGCCATGAAGGAGTGTGTCCGCCGTCCGAAAGACGAAAAGGTCAGTGCAACCGACTATATCGACATGGTCGTGCTGAACAGGGTGCTTGGTCTGCCGGTATTTTTACTTGTGGTCTGGGCTGTATTTCAGCTGACCTTTACGCTTGGAGCTCCTATGATGAGCGCTCTTGAGCTCTTTTTCAGCCTCATAGCCTCAGCAGTCGGGCCCCTTCTGCCGAATGAAACCCTGCGTTCGGTTGTCATTGACGGCATGATCGCCGGAGTTGGCGGGGTTCTGGTTTTTCTTCCCAATATTGTGCTGCTCTTTATCGGGCTCTCTTTTCTTGAGGCATCCGGCTATATGGCCCGGGCGGCATTCGTCATTGATCGTGTTATGCACCGCTTCGGTCTTCACGGCAAATCATTCATACCCATGATTACGGGGTTCGGCTGTTCCATTCCGGCCATAATGGCAACACGAACCCTTAAAAGCCCTACCGACAGGCTTGTAACCATCATGATTATTCCCTTCATGAGCTGCGGGGCCAAACTGCCGGTCTATGTGCTGCTGACGGCAGCGTTTTTTACTCCCGATGTGGCGGCAAACGTCATGTTCGGAATTTATCTGCTCGGTATTGCCGTTGGACTCTGGACTGCATGGCTCCTCAAGTCAACAGTTCTGAAAAGTGATTCCGAGCCCTTTGTAATGGAACTGCCGCCATATCGCTGGCCGACCCTCACATCCGTACTTTTCCAGGCAAAGGTGAAGGCACTGATCTATCTGAAAAAAGCAGGAACGCTTATTTTAAGTGCGGTCATCATTATCTGGGCGGCAAGCAACTACCCCCGTCATGCGGCACTTGAAACAATGCTTTCGGCAGAAACCGCTCGAATAGCGGAAAGCGGCATGAGTGCTTCTGAAAAAAAGGTTCAGGAGGAGGAACTTATCCTGCGTATCAAGTCCGAACAGCTTGAGTACTCACTTGCCGGAAGGGCGGGTAAAGTGCTTGAACCGCTCATCCGGCCGCTCGGTTTTGACTGGAGGATAGGGATTGCACTTGTAACCGGACTGGCAGCAAAAGAGGTTGTCGTTTCGACTTTGGGAACCATATACTCCATCGGGCAACGCGATGGCGGTTCGGTCGAGCTGAAATCGATACTCAGAAACGATCCTTCATTCAGCAGGGCAACCGCTCTGAGCCTTATGGTGTTTGTGCTGCTCTATATTCCCTGTGTTGCAGCAATAGGGGTAATGAAAAAAGAGGTCGGACGCTGGCAGCCTGTGCTTCTCTACTCTGTATATTCACTGTCAGCCGCATGGATACTCTCGTTCATTGTCTACCGTCTGGCACTTTTTATGACGTGACTTCGGTGTTTTCCTCCATCGCGGCTGAAATCAGTCCGGTTTGTTCCGCCTTCAGGATGATATCATCCACAGGTATCGTCATGGGCACCGGGCTGCCGTCCGTCATTTTGAGCATGATTGCCGGGTGAGCTTTCTGATGGTCTGTCATGATTGCCTCCCAGCGGTTTCGGATGCTTTCGTCAAGAGTGCTCCATGCAAGCCGTCCCCTGCACTTCGGAAATTTTGAGCACCCGAGCCACAAACCACGTTTTCCGCTTCTGAGGTAAAGCGGAGAGCCGCACTTCGAACAGGCAATGTCCGTCAGTACAGGAGGTGTTTTCATCGGTTCGATGTGGCGCTGTTTGTTGAGATTAAGCAGCGTGTTGCATTTCGGGTAGCTGGAACAGGCAAGAAAAGGGCCGAGTCTGCCGTTGCGCAGGAGCATGTGGCCTTCTTTACAGGAGGGGCAGAGGATTGCCGTATCAACCGGTTTCGCCTTGTTCGTGCTGATTGCCTTGATGTTTTTACACTTAGGATAGCATGAGCAGCCGAAAAATTTTCCACTGCCCGTCCACTTTACAATCATCCGGCCTTCACCGCATTTTTCACAGATCAGGGTATCGCTGTTCTGCGGAATAACCGGATCTGTTTTGCGGAGCTTGAGCACTTTTTCAAGAGGTTTGTAGAAGCTGTCGAGCACCTTTTCATATTCGTCATCGCCGCTTGCCACCTTGTCGAGTTCATCCTCCATGAAAGCGGTAAAATCGACATTGAAAAGATCGGGAAAATTGGCAACGAGAATCAGCGAGACATCCTTGCCGAGTTCAGTGGGAATGATCTTTTTTTTCTCCAGCTCAACATAACGGCGCTCCTGCAGGGTGGAAAAAATGGAGGCATAGGTTGACGGTCGTCCTATCCCGTAATTGTCAAGATCCTTTACCATTGTAGCCTCGCTGTATCGTGCGGGCGGACGGGTAAAGCTCTGTTTCCGGTCAATTTCAGCAAGAGCCAGGTGGTCGTTCACAGAGAGCCGTTCAGGCAGCTTGACTGTCTGTTCTTTTTCTACATCCTCTCTCGTTGAGGTCTGTGCCTCGTAATCAAGCTCGTTCTGGTCGTCATAAACGCGCATGAATCCGGGAAACAGAATCCTGCTGCCGGTTGCCCTGAACTGGAATCTGCCTGAGGAATCCTCGACATCAACCCTTGTCTGCTCAGTTTTGGCGGGAGCCATCATGGCGGCAAGAAAACGCTTCCAGATCAGTTCATACAGTTTAAACTGCTCGGTTGAAAGGTACTGTTTTACTTGCTCCGGTTTCTTGGAAATCGAGGTGGGGCGGATTGCCTCATGGGCGTCCTGGGCATTTTTCCCGGGCTTTGCAGCTCCCCCGTGTCCGATGTACTCCTTGCCGAAATTTTTGACGATATACTCCCTGGCCTGGCCGATCGCTTCCGGACCGATGCGGGTTGAATCGGTTCTCATGTAGGTGATAAGGCCCGCAGCACCTTCAGTGCCAAGGTCAATTCCTTCATAGAGCTGCTGTGCCAGACGCATTGTTTTTTTTGATCCGAAGCCGAGCTGGTTTGAAGCTGCCTGCTGAAGGAGAGATGTTGTGAACGGCAGGGGAGGTTTTCGCTGCTGTATGCGCGGAACGATCTCACGGACAGAAAAATCCCCGCATTTGACGAGATCCGCGATAGCCTCAGCCTCTTTCTGGTTCGATATCTGCGGCTTGTCGCCGTCGAAGCGGATAAGTCTTGCACGGAACGATTCGTTGCCGGGTGTCAGGAAATCTGCAGCAATGTTCCAGTACTCCTGTATCTGAAAACAGGTTATCTCGGCTTCACGTTCACAGATCAGCCTCAGTGCGACGGACTGTACCCTTCCTGCAGAGAGTCCGCGCAAAACAACATTCCACAAAAAAGGACTGATCTTGTAACCTACGATCTTGTCAAGACCCTGGCGGGTCTGCTGGGAACGGACAAGACGCTGGTCGATCTGCCGGGGAGCTTCAATAGCGGCAAGGATGGCACTTTTTGTGACTTCATTGAAAAGTACCCGGGATACAGGTTTCTCCGTTACTCCGATTTCGTTGGAGATGTGCCACGCAATGGCCTCTCCTTCGCGGTCAGGGTCAGTCGCTATGAGAATTTCATCAGCTTCTGCCGCCAGCTTTTTTAACTGTCGGACAACTTTTTCCTTCCCGGGAATGATTTCATAACGGGGTTCGTAATGATGATCGAAATCAAGGCCGATCTCTTTTTTCGGCAGATCCTTGATATGACCTACCGAGGCGAAAACCGTATACCTGTCTCCAAGGTATTTATTGATTGTTTTGGCCTTTGAAGGGGATTCAACAACAATAAGGGTCCTGTTTCTGGCGGATGGTGTTGACGGTTTTGAAGCCATTGAATCAGTCCCTGTGGTAAGAGCGTTACAATTAAATTTTGAAAAAGATAGGTGTTGAAGAGCAAAAAACAAATTTTACCACTCTTACGCAGTATACTATATCTCTTATTCTGAGACAGGAACAGGTTATTTTCTGTTATGGAAACCGGTTCCGCGTGAGGCAAAATATATTTTTATTATTATTGTCTTACCCTTTGATGTTTCAGTTAAACGTAATGCATTCGACAATCATGCCCCTGTTTTTGTATCGAATCCGATATCGTCCGGCCTTTCTGATGCTGATGACTCTGCTGATGTTCTTTTCCAGAACACTTTCCGCTGTATCATTTGAGCAATCCTTTCCGACAGCGGTTCCTCTCCATGTTTCAACGGGCAAAGATCAGGGGTATACCATCAGGGTGCTTGCCCTGAGAAAAGGCAATACCCTGCTGGTTGATCTCGAATCCATGGCCAGGGGCCTGCGTCTCAGTCTAAGGAAGGATCGGGGGTCAATTGTTATTGAGGAGACTACCGGAATTCCCGGCAGTGTATGCACGGTTCTGAGCGGAAATAATTTTGCACGAGTTGTTTCAAAGGATCCTGAGATTCCGAAAAGGATTATTCAGATTCAGTCGATGCCGTTGCTGATCGAATCACGAATCTATCTGCCCGTCTCCCAGACATGCCGACTTTTTACCGTCTGGCTTGACAGGACTGTCACATACAGCTCTTTGTCCGGAAGTATGAGTGCTTCGCTCGGGGGAAAACGTTCCGGTGAGCCGGTCGTGACAATCGGGCTTGTCAGGAACAGCGGACAGCCGGCAGATCCTTTGAAAACAGCGCATGATTACTCCCGGAAAACGGTGATTACGGGCGTCGAAGTTGAAAATCGTGCAAACGGAGCAATTATAAGCTTTTCTGCTTCGGGTTTGCCAGTTCAGGCCTCCCTGCTCAAACCCGATTCCGAAGGAAATGCATATTTTTCACTTGAAAAGGCTTCCTGTGATATCAATGCATTGTCAAAAAAATATAATGGCGGCCTGGTGAGGGCAATCACTCCGAAACAGTTTTCCGGTGCGGGGCTGCAGTTTACCGTCTCACTGGACAACACAATGGCGGTTATCAATTCGGTTGAATTTCAGCGCGATGCAATAAACAACCGTTATTTGCTTTACGTTCGAAGTGATGTTGATGTGAAGGAGATTCATCGGAAGGAAAAAGAGAGAAAGATTGCAAAGGTTCTCAACCGTGATGTTGAAAAATGGAAGATCAATACAATTATTCTTGACGCAGGTCACGGGGGAAGGGACCCCGGGGCTATTGGCAGAAGAGGTACCCGTGAAAAAGATGTTGTACTGAATATAGTCCACGATCTCGGGGCCTTTATCTCTCGGAAATGGCCTGATGTGAAGGTAATCTATACAAGAAAAGACGATAGTTTTATACCCCTGCATGAACGCGGGAAAATAGCAAACCGGACCGGCGGAAAGCTTTTCATCAGTGTACACTGCAATGCGAGTCGGAACCGTGATGCCCGCGGTTCCGAAGTTTATATTCTCGGACCGCATAAAACAAAAGATGCTCTTGATGTTGCGATGTTTGAAAACTCGGTTATACGCAAGGAACCCGACTACAAACTGAAGTATAAAGGGTTTTCCGAGGAATATCTTATCATGAGCAGCATGGCCCAGAATGCTTTTGCCAAACAGTCAACCTCCTTTGCTCAGGATATTCTCAAACCGGTAGAACGGGAGTCCGGCAAAAACCGTGGTGTCCGCCAGGCGGGCTTTATGGTTCTCTGGACTCCTTCAATGCCGAGCGCTCTTGTTGAAGTGGGCTATCTGTCCAATTCAGGGGAGGAGCAGATTCTTCGGGACCGTCAGGAACAGGCAAAAATCGCCTATGGTATTTTTCAGGGCGTACAGGCCTATCGAAATAATTATGAAACATCAAGCCTGGCTTCCATGGGTCAGTGAAAACTGCTGAAGCGGAAAGGAGAGGTGCATCGCAGGATGCTTTTTTATTTTTTGCAAAGTTGTCAACCTCAAGGTAAATTGTAGTTCACAACATTTTTTACGGATATTGTTTTTCACGGCCGTTTTATGAACGATGTTACAGCAAAGATTCTCAACCGATTGACGACCGCCGGTAATTTTTTGTCGGGTGAAGAGCTTTGCCGTGAATTTGCCGTGACCAGAAGCGCTGTCTGGAAACATATTTGTCTGCTAAGGTCCGAGGGCTATCATGTCGATGCCGTAACAGGCCGTGGTTACAGGCTTTCAGGTCTGACCGGCAGACCGGTTGAGGCGGAGGTGCATCCCTTTCTGACTGGCCGGCGATTTGGACGAGACATCGTCTATCATCCGGTTACCGCATCAACCAACAGCCTGGCGAAAGCACGTGCTGTTGAGGGCGCACCGGAAGGCAGTTTGGTCGCGGCCGATTCCCAGACTGGCGGCCGGGGCAGAATGGGGCGAAGCTGGGTTTCGCCTCCCGGTGTCAATCTCTATTTTTCCCTGATTCTCAGGCCTGCGGTGCCTTCAGTTCGTGTGCCGCAACTGACGTTACTGGTGGCTGCGGCAATTCACCAGGCATTGAGCAGCCTCGCTTCCGGTCTGGTGGCGATGATCAAGTGGCCGAACGACATTCTTGCCAATGGCAGGAAGTTGTGTGGAGTATTGTGCGAAATGCAGTCAGAACCTGACTGTACACACTTTGTCGTTGTCGGCATTGGTATCAACGTCAATCAGTCAGAGTTTCCGTCTGATCTGCAGGAGCGCGCGACATCACTTTTTCTGGAGAGCGGGCAACTCTATTCGAGACCGGAGATCCTTGCCTCAGTGTTGAACCATTTCGAGCCTCTCTATGACGCATGGCTTTCGGAGGATGATCTTGGCTTTATTCTGCCCTACCTCGAAGAGCATTCACTTCTTCAGTCGAGGGAGGTGACAATCGACCAGTTAAAAAGAAGCATGAGCGGAACGGTCAGAGGTATCTCCCGCACTGGAGAGCTGAAGCTTGAACGTGCGGAGGGAGAAACTATCCTTGTTTCGTCGGGAGAGGCTCATCTGCGAACCTGTACATCATTATAAACAACCAGTTTTTTATGCATCAAATAATGCTCCATCCCTCTGTCGCTTCAGCATACAGTGTGCTTGAAACCGGTGAACCGGTAAGCTATGCCGATGCACTTCTGCTTGCGGATCTTCCCGGCGAACTTGCACTTGATCTTGCCTCTCTGGCAAATAAGGTCAAGAACCGTTATGCAGGCGGTATGGAAACGCTCCATGCCTGCTCTATCATGAATGCAAAATCGGGAGTCTGCGGTGAAAACTGCCGCTTCTGCGCGCAGTCCCGTCACAACAATGCCGATATTGAGGTCTATGACCTGGTCGACGAAGAGTCTGTGCTTACTGAAGCCCGAAACTGTTTTGCTGAGGGGGTATCCCATTTCGGCATTGTGACCAGCGGCTATGGTTATAAAAGAATAAACGGAGAGTTTCAGCGGGTGCTTGCCATGATTGACCGGCTGCATGCTGACTTACCCGGGCTGAACGTCTGCGCATCGCTTGGCGTTCTCGGCGAGGAACCCGCAGCCGCCCTTGCGGCGCACGGGATCGCCCACTACAACATCAATATTCAGGTTGCGCCCGATCGATACAGTGATCTTATTGCTGACACCCATTCTGTCGGAGAGCGTATCGAGACGGTCAAACTTTTGAGAAAGAATAACATATCCGTCTGCTGCGGAGGCATTATGGGTGTCGGCGAGACCATGCAGGATCGAATTGCCATGATCTTTGCGCTTCAGGAACTTGATGTTTCCGTTATTCCGCTCAACGTGCTTGTGCCGATCGACGGGACACCGCTTGCAGGAAAAGAACCAATTTCCGTTGCAGATATTGTGAAAACCTTCGCGATCTGCCGTCTGGCGCATCCGCGTAAAATCATCAAGTTCGCCGCCGGTCGGGAAACGGTCATGAAGGATTTTCAGGGGCTTCTGATGCTCTCCGGGGCAAACGGTTATCTTACAGGTGGATACCTTACCACACGGGGAAGGGATATCGCTGATGACCGAAGGTTTTCAGGCCAGATTGCAAGTTTTAACTGACGGAGCAGGGACCATGCAGTTTCACGAACGAGTCAGGCGCGAGCTTGATGAGCTGAAGAGCCTTGACCGCTTCAGAGAGCTTCCTGATATCACCTCCCGAAACGGAAAACATATTTCCTTGAGCGGCCGCAGCCTGTTGAACCTTTCTTCAAATGATTATCTCGGTATTGGCGACGACAGGGAGATGCTCCAGCGATACCTTGAAAACAGCGGAGGTGGCGACCATGGCATGACCAGTTCTTCGTCCCGCCTTCTCACCGGGAACCATCCTCTTTACGACACTCTGGAACAGGTCATTGCAGAGCTCTACGAACGGGAAGCTGCTCTGGTTTTCAACAGCGGCTATCATGCCAATATCGGAATTCTTCCGGCGCTTTGCGGCCGTCATGACCTTGTCCTCAGCGACCGGCTTAACCATGCCAGTATCATCGACGGCATGAAGATTGCCGAAGCCGTCTATCAGCGTTACCGTCACCGGGACTACGATCATCTTGAAGAACAGCTTGCCGCAGCCGGCGACCGGTACCGGCAGATTTTTATCGTTACCGAATCGGTGTTCAGCATGGACGGTGACCTTGCGGATCTTTCAAGGCTTGTTGAACTTAAAGAGCGGTACGGAGCTTTTCTTGTCGTTGATGAAGCTCACGCGACAGGAGTATTCGGAGAGCGGGGGCTCGGTCTCTGTGAAACGACAGGGCAGATTCAGCAGATCGATATTATTACAGGGACTTTCGGCAAGGCACTGGCGTCAACGGGAGCCTATGCCGTGATGAGCACCCTCTTAAGGGAGTACCTGATCAATACCATGCGTCCGTTCATCTTTACCACGGCTCTGCCGCCGGTTATTCTCGGATGGAGCCTGCTGACTTTTCAGCGGCAGGCAGCCATGAACTTACAGAGGCGGTCACTCCTGCAGCTGGCATCAAAACTCCGGCATGAGCTGACCTCCAGAGGGCTTGACGTTCCGGGTGAAAGTCATATCGTACCGGTCATTACAGGGGGCAATGATCTGGCCGTGGCCATGGCCGCCCGGCTCAGGGATGCAGGATTTCTCTGTATGCCGGTTCGACCGCCAACCGTTCCGGAAAAAAGCGCCCGTATCCGCATATCGCTCCGCTCGATCCTTCAGTGGGAAGATATTGCCGCAATACCTGAACTTATCAGCAGCATACAAGGATCATGAAAACAACATGGCTCAGAAAAGAGGGAGCAGAAGAACTTCTGCTTTTTTTCAATGGATGGGGCATGGACCGCCGTCTTGCCGACCATATTCTCAATGAGTCGCTTTCAGCAGGATTTACCCCTGACCTCCTGGCGTGCCATGATTATCGTAATCTTCGGCCTGAATCGGGGGTTATGGAGGATGCAAGCCGTTACGGACGAATATCAGTTATCGCATGGTCATTCGGGGTATGGGTGGCAAAGCATACGGAACTTCCTCCGATAGAGAGGGCAATCGCAGTCAACGGGACTCTCCATCCGGTAAACGCGGAGAAGGGTATTCCTCCCGGAGTTTTTGATGCGACCCTGTCGACTTTTTCCGAAGAGAACAGCCGGCGTTTTAACCGCAGGATGTGCGGAGACACTGAGGTACAGGCTTTTTTTTCCGGTATGCTCCCTGATCGCGAAGCGATGGATCAGCAGGAAGAGCTTGCGTGTCTGAAAGAGCATCTGTTGAACAGTAGCTCAAATATCTGCCAGGCATGGCAGTACAATCATGCGGTTATCGGAGGAAGGGATCTTGTCTTTCCCGCACAACAGCAGTTCAACGCATGGAAAGGAGTGCCTCAGACCGTTATTACCGATATGCCTCATTTTCCTTTTTTTCATTTCAGGACCCTGCAGGAGGTGCTTGAATGCATCAGATAATAGACAAGCATCTTGTGTGTGAACGGTTCAGGAAAACACTCCGGAGCTACGGCAGTCATGCTGTAGTTCAGAAAGCCATGGCTGTGGCACTTTCTGAAATGATATGCCTCGCGGAGCCGGACCGGAAGTTCAACAGTGTTCTTGAAATCGGATCAGGTTCAGGAGCGCTCATGGCAGAGCTTTTGAGCCGCTGTACTGTGAAGACATATTATGCCAATGATCTTGTTGAGGAAAGCCGTTCATGCCTTCATGAGGTTCTTGAGCGTTTTCCGGTTGAGGAGTTCCATTTTCTTGCCGGAGATATCGAAAGCCGGGCTGTTCTGCCTCTGGAGCTGGACCTGGTGGTTTCAAATGCCACCCTGCAGTGGCTTGATGATATTGACGGTTTTTTCAGCAGGATCGCTGATCATCTCAGGCCGGGAGGTATGCTGGCCTTCACGACCTTCGGTATCTC